>Ga0247835_1000797_pt1 | contig 42779 bp, 31 predicted proteins | sample LaCtaG_3_FD_189912 | JGI IMG/M metagenome (GOLD analysis project Ga0247835, IMG submission 189912) | Freshwater microbial communities from meromictic Lake La Cruz, Castile-La Mancha, Spain - LaCruzMarch2015_13.5m | ecosystem: Environmental > Aquatic > Freshwater > Lake | place: Spain: Castile-La...
TGCATATTTCAAGGCATCGCCGGAGAGCTACCAGTCGAAACGGTCCACAGCTCCCGGGCGAGATTTGGCGGCCTACCTTGCCCATCGTCGCACGACAGCAACGCTTCGGGAGCTTGCAACAGCGTTTGGACTATCGCATCCTGACAGCGTCAGCAATTTGATTCGCCGCGCCCAAAACGCGATTTCCGGATCTAAGTCAAAAAAGGAAGACCTGGAGCGGATCGATGAATTGCTTAAAAAACAGTAAACAGGGTCTGACCCTAATGGCAAACTAATGACCCTAATGGCAAACTAATGCGATTGCTTTAATGGATGCTGGCTGATTTCTATTCCCGTGAATCTAAAGAAAAAGCGTATCGAAGGTCCAGGCAAAGATTCTGCTTCTGCCTGAACGAGGACCAAGAAAACTCGTGTCCGTTGACGTTGTAACTACTGCAGGCCCAGGTGGCGTTGGATACCACGTGACTGTCGAGATCAAAATCGTTCCCCCGCCGGACGAACCACCGTAGGTCCAAGTTGTTACATAGCCTGTTCGGCCAGCTCTAAAGGAAGTTGTTTGACTGCCGGTTACAACATAAGTCGGACCGCTTCCGCTGCTTCCCCCTCCGCTGCTACCTCCACTGCCGCCCGTGCCTGCTGAAAGAGTGCCAAGATAGTTGTAAGTCAATTCAGCGACGGAAAACATTGTCGTGTTCCATTGCTGACGCAACAAGGAGTTTTCGGTTCGAGTGCCAACGTCATTCGAAGTACCACGCACGTACGATGCACCGGTATCCTTAAATGTGCCTGTTCTCGTAGTTGAGGTGCCCATCGTGGTCACCGTCCGATCACTGTATCCATCGAACCATCCCACCAATATATTATCGGTAATCGTCCGCGTAACGACGATCGTTCCAACGCGTAGCGACGAGTAGGTGATTCGCTGCGTTACGTCACTCAGCCTCGTTGTTGCTGGATTAGTGGAATCTAGAGTCGCCACTGGGCGAGAATGAGTCGAGTACATGCTGGTCCAAGAATTCGGGGCTCCAAGCCCTCCCCCTTGATCGCCAGTTTCGCGCATGTGATACACGCGCGTTCCATTGGAGCTCAGAATGCCAATGTTCATGTTGAGGAGACTGAACGTCCATTTGGTGTCAATCCATTCGTCCACCTTGGTATGAAACTCCGCGTTTTGTATTGGGCTGACCCAGTCGTATTTATAGATCCGTTCTTTATGCTTTTCACGAAAGCCTAAATTGGATGAGGAGGGAGCGTTAGATGGACGTACCACTGGTCCATTCACATTCGCGGTATCCGGCCAAAGAATAGGATTCGTGTTCGTGTAAATTGTTCCAAACCGGCTGGTCTCAAGTCCAGTCGATCCAAAAGTCATGACCAAGTCACTTCGGTACCAATAGTTCCAGTTGTCTCCGTAACTGTTGTTTTGCTTTTCATCCCAGTATTCTGACCAATACGACGTATCGTTGATCGTCGCGGACTTAATCGCCGATCCGGAGTAAGTTCGGCTTGGATTATTGGCCCATCCCCCAAATCCTTTTCCGGTCTCCAATCTTGCGATCGTTGAAACTCCTGAGGGTGTTGAATACGTATCGTTAAATGTAAAGTCGATGTGATTCACCACCGACTCATTGAACTGATTTGACTCAGAAGAGTTTAAAGCAACCCCGTTTACACTCGACGCAATGGTGGCTGCCTGTGTACTATTCCTTGCGCTAGTCAATGCCGTCACATAAGCAGGCAACACAAAGCTTGGGAGCGTACCCAAAGGCGTCTTACTTATTTGAACAAGGTTGTCGCGTCTCCCATTCCCGATAACTTGGCTAGAGTTTGCCGGATTTGGACTTCGGCTGTACTCGATTGCTGTCAATAGCGGATCAGAACTTGATGCGATATCGCGAGAATAGAATTTGTACGAAGAGGTTGTTGTCACTCCATTTACAACTTGGTTCTTCGTCCATTCGAGGTTGTGATCACCTAATTTCCAATAGGAACCATTCTTATTCTCAATCACGACTGGAGTTGAGTTTGATACGGTTCCATTGGTGTAGGCTGTTCGTTGGGTCGAAACACTTGCATTAGAGTATTTTAGTTCTTCGACCCAATACTCGGTCTGGCTAAGGGTCTCGGTGTTGTTCGGCGTTGTTACCCTCGCGTACTTACCCTGGCTTTGCCCATTGTAGGACTCCGTTAAAGTGGTTCGGCTGTCGTGAATGCCAGTTAGACTACGATTGCCAAATTGGAACGTGCCCGTCCCAAAGACATTTGGCATTGTTTGGGAAAAGACTCGCGTTGGAACGTCGACTTTTTCTTCAAGACGCCAGGCCTGTAGGTTCACGCCAGCTTGAACGACATTTTGGTTCATCGTTCCCCGATACGTCGTTGCGGGTAAACTAGCACCGTTTGGATTAGCAAGGTAGCCCCAAGTATCAGTGACACTATTTTTGTAGGTGAACGACTTGGTTCCGGGCGGAAATGCAACGGACGCAATGTTGTATGTTTCATTTCGATCGGCATAGCGCCGAGACGACCCAACAGAAACGTTGAGCGTTTGGCTCAAACTGGGCGAACCTGTTGATGTTATGGTATCCGTGATTACATCCGTTAGGCTGGTCACATCAACTTTGTTGTCCAGGGTGTAGCTGGTCATGCTAACAGTGTTGCCTATGGCAAAGAAAACATAGTTGTAGGAACCCTGGTTTCTCAGTGTCCGATTCATTTGTCCTGACGTTGTTCCGAAAGTTCCTGATGAACCAGGTGAATAGGTCGTGGTTATCGTATCAGTTACCGTAAATGCAGTAGTCAAGTCTTCCTTGTAGCTCCATGTTCCATTCGCTTGCAAAGTCTTCGTTACGACAAGCGAATTACTTAGAACATAGGAAACAGAACCAAGTGTCACGTTCTGGTTCGAACTGAAGTTTGCAGTAGAGTTGTTGCGATCACTGCTTGGCAGTGCAAAGTTGATCAAATCGCCATACGTAAAGCTCTGTAGCTGCGCCATTTGGATTTGTGGTTTTAGTTCGGATACATCCAAGAAAGACGTTGTGAACGAATACTCGTCCGCCGAAGGGGCCAAATGGTCGCTCAGCCCAAACGGACTCTGGCCCGATTGATGGACGGGACCTACTGGCCCCGCCAACGGACGTGTTGGAAGAGAAACATTCGTTGGGGACGCCTGGATCGGAGGATTCTGAACCGAAGAGCTTGCGTTGTAAATTGGTCCGGACTCAAAGACCAAAGTATTTAAGTTAGGTACTCGCTTTGAGTCTGGCGATGGACCACCTGCTTGAACAAACTGTTCGAATCCATTGACATCTGCCCCAGCCGCACGATCGATTTGCCTAACAGGCTTTGAGAACCTTGTCTCAATGTCATACAAGTTACGATTGTAAAAGGGATGCCTCGCAAGGTTGGACTCTTCTTGTCCGAAACCGTTGTAGCCCGAAACAGAAATGCCTTCGACAGCGAAAACTTCTCGCGTTTCAAGCTGCTCCATTAACAAACGACGTTGTCTTGTCCTTTTATTTGGCAAGCCCTTTGTTGATCGTAACGACTTAAGTAATGCGGACACGCCCATGATGATCTAAGCTCAAACAAGAGATACGAAATACAGTCACTGAGACCGAAACAGAAAATCAACGTGCAGATACCATGAAGAACTCAAGGTATCGTCAAAACCAATCAAGAAGAGAGGCAACACCGCTCCCGTGCGGTAGATAGCCATCGCATTTCAGATAATGCAAAGCGCGAAATGAGTTCGAGAACAACTATTCGTTTTAGTAAAAAATATACCAACATTTTCGATAGCGAGCGTTGAAGAGAGGACAGACCGCACGATGCTTGCGCTAGAGTCACATACTTTACTCTTGGAGCAAGGCGATGACGTAGCAACTGCGAAGCATTAGAGCAGATGGAAAGTGGATGTCAAATATTTTTTACAAATCTTTTTGAATTCAGCAACAAAAGATTGGCGATGAATTGGAGACAGAAAGTCTTGTTCAAATGCCTAGGAACAACGCTCACACCTACAGGATAGTTGAATCGACTTGTTGATTTGTTTCAGCGGGCCGTGGCACTTTTCGATGTCAGATTAAGGTAACCGTTCACGGGCCGTGGAAAGTTTTTTGAAACTGGTATAGACACCGAGGGTCTATTTGGGACACGACATACATTATCGTGTCACAACAAGAATCACAACTTCCGCTGATCCCAGCCCACATCGATGCCGAAATGACCCCGGCTGTACGAGAGTTCGTGCATGCACTCATTCTTTCCTTTCAGTCGCCGATGGATTTTTAACTTCGTTGGGAGAGCAAAAGGTGTCAGGAACCGTTTTTTGGGCTCTAACACCGTTCCTGACGAAAGGGATAGCGGGAGGGATCGATTACCTTTCGTCCAACGACAATCCGTACAATCACATTCGCATCCCGTACATTTCAAGTCCAGATTGGAGTCGGAATTTGGTCACCGAGGAGAGGGAATCTGGTCACCGACGATAGTGGCAAGTCCGATTTGCTCTTACATTGGTCGCTTTTCGATAAGGATACCTTTCAATGGCTAGATGGTTTGTTTCAATTTGTGTGCTATTGTTTGCGCATGGTTTTGCGATTGCGCAGAATGGCGATAGCGTTGTTGTCACACGATCGACAACTAACCCGAAGCGCTTTGATTGTGACATCGGATTCGCAACCTTCACCACGCCAACGGGATGGAACCCCAATCTCAGTGGCAAGCCATCGTATGCCATCCTGACGCCAGACGGTGAGACTTACCCGAAAATGACAAAGATGATCTCGATCGACAGTGGGAAACCGGTCGTTCCGACTTCTCAGGGAATGGCGAAAGCACTTGCCAAGCAATGGAACGGGAAAGTTCTCGAAGAAACCGTCAAGCTCGATGAGGAAGTTGCATACCGCGTGACCTGTGAACCCAATCCGAAACAACTCAAACCCATCGATTGTATTTTGGTTGTGAAAGACGGTAGAGTGCTTATGCTGATCGCTGGTGCTACCAAATCCGGCGAGACCGACGAAGCGCTCAACGAATTGGTCGCGTCGTGGAAATGGAAGAAAAGCGCCGAGGCTAAATCAGAGAAGAAACCGAGATAGTTGCGTCTGAAAGAAAAACGGGCAAGAAAGGAGCGGTCAAGTCGACCTGCCCTCCTTTCTGCCCTCTAAAAGTTTGAAAGTCCAAATTCTAACACCGGTGCAGTAACGCAGCTCAACCAAGCGTTCCATCGGAAGGCGATTTCGAAATTGCAAGTTGAGCATAAAGCAATTCCCACGCATCCAGTTCGTTGGGACCAGCCGTTTTTTCGATGATGACCTTGTGCCTGGCAAGCTCGTCGTCAAGAACACTTCTCTCGAGCAAGTGAACTCGACTCGCAAGGATCGAAAGTTCCAAGATGCTGTGGGACGCGCGGTTCCAGCCCCAACAAGGACGCCTATCGCATTGCCTCGTCAACGTACAGATTGCGTTCGCTCGCGGTTGAGACACATCCCAGTTTTGAATGCTCAAGGCAAAGACGCGACAACTGGATTCCAGCACCCAACCGATCGACGAGTCGAACTCCGCCCGAATCAAATCGCGGATCTGACTTCGCAATTTCATGGTCATTCCGGGTGTCTTTTGCGTTGGACTTGGATCATTGCACAGTCCGAGAACCGCCGCAGCCATGAGCAACGAATGATCGATGACGTGAAAGACACATCGATTCGAATTTCTAAGATTGGAAAACGAAACCGATGTTTGGAATGGTTTCAGCGTCCAATCGGTTAAATCCAAGTTGACGTGCGGACCGATAGGGGCAATATGCATTGAACCATCGCTGTTTTCGGTCGTGATGATGCCTTCGATCACCATGACTAACGACCTTCGCGAAGCCGTTCGCCCAAGAAGTTATCGAGCTCTTCGATCGCAAAGATCTTGTTGACGGTCGTATCGATATCGTATTCGACCCGGCGAAATTCGATTTGTGGAAAATCGAGAACGAGATAGCAGCTTCTCCAATCGCCGTCGCGCGGTTGGCCTACGCTGCCGACGTTGACCATTGCTTTGTCATCAGGCAACGCCGTCTTATAGCCGATTTCGTCAGGGCGTGCGAATTGCATGTTGGTTGAAAAAACCCCCGGCGCATGCGTGTGACCCTGGAATGTGTAACCTTGAATCATGGAAAAGAGTTTTTCCATTTTGCGACGGTTAAAAACATCTTCTGGGAATACGTATTCGTTCAAAGGGTTTCGTACCGACCCATGAACGAACATGATATTGCCTTCCGAGATAGTCCTTGGCAATCGTGCAAGATATTCGAGCCTGCGTTGGGCATCTGCGGGGTGGGTGTTGCACTCGAGTTGTTTTCGGGTCCAAAAGATCGCTTGTTCGGCAGCGGAACTGAATCCTTCCGGATCGATGAGAGCTCCATAGTCATGGTTTCCGAGAACACATGCATCGAGCGTCGAGACGATATCCAAGCACTCACAGGGATTGGGGCCATAACCAACAACGTCACCGAGGCAAACGACTCGCTCGCAACGCTGGGACTCGATGTCTCTCAGAACTGCTTGCAGTGCTTCTAGGTTGCCATGAATATCGCTGACGATTGCCGTACGCACAGTGAGCTGTTTCTGAAATTCGGGTCAAATAAAAAATGGAGTAATCGGTCAAGCGGACGATTGAACAAGCGGACGATTGAAAACGATGCCATAGCCTAGCCTTCCAACGCGAGACTCACATTAGCGACCGGTCCGCAATCGATCTCCCAGCATATTGTCGAGTTCGTTGATTCCGTAAATTTTCTTGCAAGTCGCTTCAAAATCGTACTCGACCCGCCGAAAGAATAATTTGCGGGCTTCATGATCGATGATGACGTAGCAGGCTCGGTTGTTTTCATCGCGGGGTTGACCAACGCTGCCCACGTTGACCATCAGTTTTTCCTTGCCCAGCGGAAATACGCTATCGCATTGGGACGGCTTGATGAACTCTAGATCAGGCGTAAATACACCGGGCATGTGAGTATGGCCTTGAAAGCAATACTGCGTCACACGCGTGAAGATGCTCTCCATTTTATTTTTGTCGTAGATCGTTTCAGGAAAGACATACTCGTTCGTAGGGTCCCGCGGAGAGCCATGGACGAACATGAATTTGTCTTGATGATGCAGTTTTGGCAGTTCGCTAAGGTAATCCCAGCGCTTGTTCACCGTTGACAACTGCCCGGCGTCCAGGCGATCACGGGTCCAATAGATGGCTCTCAAAGCAACTGGGTTAAAGCCTTCGGGGTCGAAAAGTGCCGCTTGATCGTGGTTGCCCATGATGGTAAGGGCCGTTTTCTTCATGACCAAATCCAGGCATTCGCAAGGGTTTGGCCCGTAGCCGACGATATCGCCCAAGCACAAGATTTCATCAACGCTTTGGCTAGCAATATCCGACAAGACAGCTTGGAGTGCTTCCAAATTGCCGTGAATATCGCTTATCAGTGCTTGCCTCACAACGGGCTCCTCAACGGGACAGCTTGCAACCCCGCCCCCCGAAGAGGCGGATTTTGGTAGAATTCGGGAAAGGTCACGAATTCAGGGAATATAGACAACTCTAATTCTAGCTTGCACTTGCAAGCCTGGGCAGTCCAGTTGGAAGCCCATTCGAAACGAAACTTTTTTGCCGATTGCTGAACCTCTTTCCGAGTATGCCGAACAAAAACCCACCGTTCGCCCCAAAACCTGTGGCCTGGATCACCGGTAGCGGTCCAATTCGAGTTGGCCGCTCGATCGCCCAACACTTCGCAGAGAGGGGTTACCGAATTGTTCTTCACGCCTACAAATCAGTGAGTCAGGCAGAGCAATTCGCGGCGGAACTCAATGCCATGGGGACCGAAACGATGATCGTTCAAGGTGCGGTCGAGGCTCCAGAATTTGCTGAAACTTCAGTGCAACGCATTGTTCAGGAATTTGGCAGGCTGGATGTTTTGGTCAATTCCGCTGCGATTTGGGATTGGAAGAGCCTTGAAGAAACCACCGCTCGAGATGTTCAACACCAATTCGAAGTCAACACGCTCGGGACATTTCTCTGCAGTCGAGCGGCTGGTTTGCAGATGGTCAAGCAGGAATCGGGTGGCGCAATCCTTTTGATTGGCGATTGGGCCGTTCATCGACCTTACGTCGATTTCGCGGCTTACTTTGCGGGCAAAGGAAGCATCGAAACGATAACTCGATCGCTCGCGGTTGAATTGGCGACTCGAAATCCAGCGATTCGAGTCAACGCAATTCTACCGGGCCCAGTCATGCTTGACCCATCCATCTCTGAGGAAAAAGCCAACATGATTCTGCAGCAGTGCTTGCTCAAGCGGCACGGCAAACCTGAGCACGTGGCCCAAGCAGCCTACTTCTTGGCATCGCACGAGTTCATTACGGGTGTTTGCCTCAACGTCGATGGCGGTAGAGGTATTTACTCGGGCAATTCCGACGATGCGATCGCCCACCCGACTTTCATTAAACGCGAAAAGTAGTAGGCACATTCCATGTGCCGTCCACCTAGAATCCGGGCAAAACCTTAATTCCGAATGGCACGGCGGAGCGTGCCTGCTACTTTGCCTGCTGTGTAGGTTTAACCGCCAGCCGAAAGCGTTGAAAAGGTTTGGGATTATCGAAAATCCAAGGAACTCTCACGGATTTCGAATGAAGGGTACAATGATCGTTCGTGTTTGAGCCAAAGTGAACTAGTTTGGCCCGAGTTGTCTAAACCCAATCAGAAAGTTTTTCATGAGCAGTTCCAACCCTCCAACATCGGATTCGTCATCGCGGCTATCCAATAGCGAAACCAAAACGCGTGGGCCAGCCAAAATGCGGATCTATAGCCATTCGGCACTGCTTTATTGGTGGCCTGTTTGGGTGGTCGGATACATCATGGCGATCTTGAGTCGCCTCCAAGGAAAAGAAATCGAAATCGGAGCAAACAAGGTGTTTATCCATGACAGCAGCAATTTAGGATTAATCTTTTTTGGTGTGATTTTCATTGTGATCCTCGTCACGAACTACTCAGTAAGAGGTTTGTCGTCCGGAATCGTGATCATGGCGTTTGTCCTTAGTTTTGTCCTGCTGCTCTATTTCAATCTATGGGAAAAATTCTCGGGTTGGTTCATGAGTCACAAGATCTATCTCGATGAAGGAGCCTACTTGTGGTTCTCCATCCTGTTGTCGGTCATGTGGGCCGTCGTGGTTTTTGGGTTCGATCGAATAAGCTACTGGCAAGTCGAACCCGGGCAGCTTACCCGCGAATCGCTATTCGGCTCTGGGTCGAAGAGCTACAACACGCAAGGCATGATGCTTGAAAAACACCAGGATGATGTGTTTCGCCATTGGCTACTTGGGATTGGATCAGGTGATATGCAAATCCGAACCTCGGGGGCGACCCGGGAACAAATCGACATTCCCAATGTACTTTTCGTCGGCAGCAAAGTGGCTGCGATACAGCGATTGATTGCCGAAGTCCCTGAAGAATAAGCGACTTTGCCCGGGTAAAGTTTCGCTGTCACAAAGTAGCTAGTCAAAGCCAGTCCCCATTTGGTATACTCAAAGACCGCTGTTTTTTAATTCCCACCTTCCCATCTGGCCCTCGCATGCTTCAACCGTTCGTGATTTCTTGCGTAATTTTCGCCGCTTTGTGTTTCACTCTGCAGGCACAAGAAGCGGCACAACCGATTCCATCCCAACCGACGTCCACGGTGTCGGTCGATCCTTGGCAATCCATACCATTGGGGTTGGACCCAACTTCGGTGATCGATTTAGCCTTGGAAGATGGATGGCGGACGAATCAAATTGCGCCCGTTGCGCCTGCCGATGATCCCACGTTTCTCCGCCGTATTTATTTGGATTTGATCGGACGAATCCCCAGATCTGACGAAGCGAATGCATTTCTTGCTCGTACCGACAGTATGAAACGTGTGGCACTGATTGATTCGCTTCTCGAAAGCGACGAACACTCCGATCACTTTGCCGAAGTGCTTGATGCCATCCTGATAGGCCGAACCGACATCGATCAACTTCGACGTCGAACCAATGCAGGCTGGATCGCATATCTAAAAAGAGCGATTCACGACAATCGACCTTGGAACGAAGTTGCTCAAGAGATACTACTTGCAAGAAGTAGCTCCACCCAAGACCGAGGTGCCAACTGGTATTTGTACGCTCGCAACAACAAGCCGCAGGACATCGCAGAAGCGGTTTCGAAGGACTTCTTTGGCGTGAGAATCGATTGCGCCCAATGCCATGATCACCCGCTTGCTTCTGAAATAGAACAACGCCACTATTGGGGGCTCGTCGCGTTTTTTAATCGCTCCAAGAATGTTGATACACCCCAAGGCCCCGGATTGTCGGAAGCCGCCATCGGAGGCTTTTCGGAGTTCAGTAATCTCGAGGGTCAGTCGTTGCCGAACGAACTTGTCTATCTTGGGAATCGACGTGTTGAAGAGACGCGACCTAGCAAAGAGACAAAAGAAGAAGAGCGAGACGATCTATACATCGCAAGTTCCGAACCAGCCTCGCGAGTTCCAAAATTCTCGCGCCGCGAACGATTCGTCGAGGATGTTCTCAAAGATCATCCTTTGCTTTCCAAGGGGACCGTTAACCGACTTTGGGCTTGGATGCTTGGGCGAGGGTTGGTCCATCCGGTTGATGCTCTCGATTCCTACCATACGCCGAGTCATCCAGGCTTGCTGGATTGGTTAAGTCGCGACTTTGCTAAATCGGGCTATAACATGCGTCGACTATTGCGGAGTCTGGCACTCACTCGAGCCTATCAACTTGTATCGACTGAGGAAAAATTCACGGATCCACAGTGGTTTTCCTCGTCAATCGCAAAACCGTTGACTGCGGAGACGTTGCAGCGCTCGATGCTGGTTGCTATGGCCCCTGAAAATCCAGAGAATTGGAACAAACTCGAACACCGAACATCCTTTGCCAAACTGTTTCCGGATGTGCTCGCCGAAGAGTCGATCTCCAATGTGTCTCAAGGATTATTGTTGACCAACGGCCCATCGATCAATGAATTGGTTTCGGTGAAGCACTCGGGTTTCTTGAAAGCACTGCGGAGTTTGCACACCGTTGAGAACGACACGTCGGCAGTCGATTCGACGCTCGTTACACAATTGTTTGCAGGTATTTTAGGACGGAAGCCCGATGCTCAGGAGCTTGAGCATTGCTTAGCATACATGTCCCGCCGCGTAGAACGACGCGATCAAGCGATCGAAGGCATCGCTTGGTCCATCATCACCAGCGCTGAGTTTCGCTTTAACCACTGAGCATCAATGCAAAACAACCACCGATTAGACACAATGCTGAATGCCCCTTGTGGCAGCGTCGACCATAGACTGCATCGGAGATTGTTCTTGCAAGGGAGTTTGGCAGGTGCCGCTTCGGTAGCGAGTTTTCAAAGCCTGTTTAGCGTGCCTGCATTTGCGGATTCCGCGCGCGCTCAAGGCAAGCGTTGTATCTTGCTTTGGTTGTGCGGTGCGCCAAGCCAGTTCGAAACTTGGGATCCCAAGCCATCGCGTCCTACCGGCGGCCCATTTGCATCCATTCCAACATCGATCCCTGGAGTTCATATCAGCGAACTTATGCCAAAAACCGCGAGCATCATGGACAAGCTTACGGTAGTGCGTTCGATGTCGACCGAACCTAGCGAGCACTTCCAAGCCATCGATATGCTGACACGTGGTGAACCACCCCGTCCGCCATTTACTCGCCCATTGATGGGCTCTGTGCTGGCTAAGCAGCTCGGTCAACTCGATAGTCCCGTACCCCAATTCGTGCTGCTGGATCCATGTCCGGAAGGAAATGAGTTCAAAGCATTTAAAGCCGCGAACTGGGCCGGATGGTTGGGGGCTGAGTATGGTCCAGTCCGATTTGGTGGCAAGTACAAACTCGAAAATGTGAATCTGCCCAACGACCTATCTGCAACGGATCATAGCGATCGAGAAGCGTTGCGGTCCTTTTTGAGCAAGAAATTTGCGAACGACCACAAAGCTGCGTCGGTTCAATCTTATAACTCCGTGTTTGAACGGGTGCGTGGATTGATGCAGGCGGCTCCGCTTTTCGATTTGAATGCGTTGCCTCAAGCCGATCGCGATCGCTATGGGCCCGGGACATTTGGAATGCACGCCTTGCTCGCGCGACATCTTGTCGAGAATGGTTCGACGTTTGTCATGGTGGCAAATGGCATGCCATGGGATTGCCACGTTTTGAATCATGAGACGCACCAGATGTTGGTTCCAGAAACCGACCGTATTGTGTTTCATTTAATCAATGACTTAGCCGATCGCCGTATGCTTGACGACACGCTGGTTTTGATCATGGGTGAATTTGGACGTACGCCTTGGCTCAACGAAGCTCGTGGACGCGATCACTATCCCAAGGCATGGAGCATGGCAATGGCGGGCTGTGGCTTGAAACCTGGCGTGGTCTACGGTTCGACCGACGAAAATGGTGTCGAAGTGTCGGACCGGCCACTGGATCAGCGGCGCCTTTTTGCCACGATTTATCGAGCGCTCGGGCTCGATCCACACGTAACTTATGACTTACCTGATTTCCCAACTTTCAACCGTGTCGAGAAAGATGCGGCCCCTGTGGCTGAACTGTTAGCCTAACCGAAATGGATGGACTGAAGTAGCGATGCCGATTGCACTCGAGAAACTAGACCGAATTGCATTCCCTATGGGTGTAATGGATCTGTCCGTTCACTCGGACGGACTCATGGCTTATGCCGCTTGCATGGATGGAATCTATCAGTGTGCGTTGCCAGTGGACCCAAAGGCAACGGACAAGCCGATACCAACGCGCATCGGCCAACACACAAGTTATGTATCCGGGATTGCACTCATGGAATCCAACTCTTCACTTGTTTCCACTTCGTACGATGGAACGCTCCAAATCCGGGACCTTTCAACCAGATTAGCTAGTGAGAATGACAAAGACGAGGCTATCGCGCCGGAGAACGCGCCGGTGAACGCAACAGAAGCTGCATCGCCAAAAATCGTCGAGTTGCCGCCTCGCTTTTCGCAGCGTGTCCATAACTTCTGGTCTTGGGGCATGGCCTTGTCTCCCGATGAACGATACATCGCTTCGGTGAGTGGACAGTACTTAGCGGGTGCCGAGGACTATTCACCGCTCAAAGCGAGCGAGCCAAATGTGAAAGTATTCGACGCAACAAGTGGGAAATTGATTCATGCGTTCGAAATGTTGCCTTCGGTGCAGTGTGTGGCTTTCGATCCCAAGTCACAGTTTGTCGCTGCCGGTAACCTGATGGGGGATCTTGCCGTTTGGGAGATCGCCAGCGGGCAGAAGCTTGCCGAGTGGCGAACCCCAGACTTTACAAGTTGGGGAATCATCAAAAGCCATTGTTACATTGGCGGTATCTACGCCGTCGCATTCTCCCCGGACAGCGAATCGCTTTATGCAGCCGGAATGGGTGAGATGAAGGACCCGATGGCGGGCAACGGAAAGCAAAAATGGCAACGCTTTCGTTGGCGAAAAACTCCCGTTGAGAAACACCAAGAAATTATTGCTGATCAATCAGGAGAGGGACTCATGGAAACATTGGCTTGGACGCCAAGCGGTGAGCATTTTGTCATGGCGGGCCGTTTGCGGGGCGGAAACTGGAATGCCGCTGTTTTCTCTACAGAGAGCGGACAATTACTAGGTCAAGCGAAAACGGGTATGCGAATTACTACCGCGCGATTCAGCCCCGACGGGCACGTGCTGTATCTTGCAGGAATGCAAGGCCAGCCTGCACCAAAGAAAGATTCCTTCCCAAGTTTCGGGTATCTGGAACGTTATCAAGTGAAGGCAACTTAACCGCACTGGTACCTCGGATGGAAAGTTTCCATCTGAGTTAGTGCAACGTGAAGCAGAGCTTCCAGAGTATTCGTTACCAAGAAGATCTTGGTAACGAGAGCGAATCTGCCGCTAGCCTAATGAAAGAATAGCTATGTTCACCCAGAACCTTCGAAGAACAACTTACTGTGTGTGTGTTGTCGTGTCCGCCTTGATCACCATGGTTGGCCGAGTCGGTCAATGCCGAGGTGACACGTCGGACAAGATCGTTTTGGTGGCTGGGGGGCAACGCAATTCAGTCGATGTTCCTGCAGTCGAAGCCAAGCTGAATGAGCCCTTCGGTGCCGAATTCGATCTCGATGGCAATCTGTGGATCCTCGAGATGGCTTCCGGGAACAGGTTGTTAAAAGTTGCGACGAATGGCTTGTTGACACATATCGCGGGCCGGACTGAAAAAGGGTTCAGCGGCGATGGAGGATCGGCACTCGCAGCTCAATTCAATGGCCCTCATAATTTGGCAATTCGCCCCGATGGACGAGTGCTGATTGCGGACACGTGGAACGGACGTATCCGCCAAGTCGATCCGAAAACGAATCAAGTTGAAAGCTTGGCTGGTTATGAAATCTCACTCGACAAAGCCAAGAGCGAAGGGCCGTATTGCATTTCGCTAGACTTTTCTGGGAAAAAACTGTTCGTCGCAGACCTGCAGCGAATTCATGCAATCGACCTTGAGTCGGGCAAGCGGTCCATCGTAGCGGGGAATGGCGAGAAGGGGGCACCAGTCGATGGGTCCGTTGCGGCGAACGCTCCATTGGTTGACCCAAGAGCGGTTGCAGCGGATCGCTTGGGAAATGTCTACATCCTCGAACGTGGCGGTAATGCATTGCGCGTCGTAAATTCGCAGGACAAGATCCGGACTGTCGTAAACACACTCGGCAAAAAGGGGATGAGCGAACACCATGGCCCTGCAGCCGAAGCGAAATTGAACGGCCCGAAGCATCTCTGCATAGATCGACAAAATCGGGTGATCATCGCGGATGCTGAAAACAACATTGTTGTGCGTTACGATCCGCAAGACGAAACCATTCAGCGCATTGCCGGCACGGGGCAAGCTGGTCGACAAGGAATCTTTGGTGATCCATTGCAATGCCAACTCGCTAGGCCACATGGGGTGAGCATTCACCCCTCGACTGGCGAATTATTCATTACCGATAGTTACAACGATCGCATTCTGAAAATTGAAAAGTCGAAGTAACGAGCCAAAGGCTGCTTCTGGTGACCACGCGCCCGGTTAACCGGCAGGCGTTACTACGATCTTGTGCTTTACTGGGCTAAGTGTTTTCTGAACCATTTGATCCAATTCTTGTTGCCGTGCAGCCAATCGTTCGCGAACGACATCAACCGCTTTGGTCAGCTCCGCATCGTTCTTGAGTTCTTTCGGAAACGATCGAAAATCCGTGATGATCGTCTTGATCATGTAGGTCTCAAAGGCTTGTTTGGCTTCAATGGCTTCCAGCAATTTCTGAAAGGCTCCATCGAACGGCGTCGTAGAAAACTCTCCGGCCAAGTTGATGCCGGCAGCAAGCTGCTCTCGGGTAAACCTCTTTTCCGCATCGCCCCATTTCACCGTCGCATGTGTGGATTCAAGTCCATTGACTTTGAGCACAAATCGATTGAGATCTGAGTTAAACGAGGTAAATGGCAAAATACTGCGGGTGCCATTCGATGACTTCTCGTCCCCTTGGAAACAGTACGGCCAACGTGCACTTTGCACTTCGAGAGTACCCACGGGACCATCCACCACGATGTGTCCAGATGTTGCAGTGGATTTGCCATTGGGATTAAGAACGATTTCACCGATGTTGCCATCGAGTCCTAGGCCTTTCAAAAATGCATAGGCCATCAAGAGTTGTCCGTTGTTGCCGGGATGGAATCCATCCTTGCCGCAGACGTCATACTCTTTGCCGAGCGTTGATTGAGCTTTGGTCATGGCATCGAACATGGCCGCATGGACGTCCGCAAAGCGATGCTTCTTTTCGGCCGCGAGGGTGCGATCGATATCGCGAAGGTGAGCTAAGTTGTCGTTGTAAGCGACATACGAGGGTTTGTCTCCCATCATCTGTCCGGGTCGAAAAAATTGATTGTCTACCGCACCAGGCGAACCGACCACGATCGTTTTCACCCCAATCTTCTCTAGTTTCTCGACAATGCTCTGCATATTGTCTTGATATCGCTTTCCAATCCCGTCGTTGTAAGGTTGGTAGCCGCCGTCGTTCATGCCATAGCACAGGGTGGCAACGGTCGGATGAAACACGCTCAAGTCGTTCTCGAGGCGAGCAGCGAATCCACTCGCTTGTTCCCCGCTCCAGCCAAATTGGAATACGTGAACGTTGGGTACTCCAGAGCAAGCAAGCAAGTACGCTTCCATGTATTTGCTATACAGCTTCTGTTCCGTGATCGAATCGCCGACGATGGCGATTCGCGAACCAGGTGCGAGTACGGGTGAGGTTTTTGCGGCGTCTTGTGCAAAGGTGCCAGACGTCATCGAAAGTCCGAGCAGCAGGAAAAAACCGCGTGAAAGCCGTGCCAACATTGTAAGTCTCCGTTAAGGTGTGTTCTGGGCGGAACACCATTCTAGCAGAAGTGGTTCGCCCTCAAGCTCACTCATGCAAGCTCAGTCATGATTGCGATAAGTTCGCGAAAAAACCATCGCGCCTCTGAAATCGTTTATATTAACGTTCCCATTCCCCTAACATTTCGGAACCAAAAACATGTCTCGAATCTTCTCCCTATTTATCGCGGCCGCCATCGCGTCGATCCTTTCGACTCCCGCGATGTGCAACGAATCCAAGAAACCAAATCTACTCATTTTTTATGCCGATGATCTCGGTTACGGCGAATGTGGCGTTTATGGATGCAAGGATATCCCAACACCCAACATTGATTCGCTTGCACAGAACGGCATTAAATTCACACAAGGATATGTCGCAGCTACGTATTGTAGTCCGTCCCGTGCTGGCTTGATGACTGGCCGCTACCCGACGCGATTCGGTCACGAGTTCAATGCGGTAGCGAGGGTCAGCGGATTGTCGCTCAAGGAGACAACGTTGCCTGAGCGGTTGAAGTCGATGGGCTACGCAACCTGTGCCATCGGAAAGTGGCACTTGGGTCAGACCGCAGAGTATCGACCGACCAACCGAGGCTTTGACGAGTTCTTTGGAACGTTGAACAACACTCCTTTTTTCCATCCGACGAGTTTCATCGATTCTCGAAAATCAAATGACATAGAGGAAATTACCGATCCTGGCTTCTACACGACAGACCGATATGCGGAGCGAGCCGTGGACTGGTTGAGCCAACGCAAGGATGAACCTTGGTTCTTGTATTTGCCGTTTAACGCTCAACACGCTCCGCTTCAAGCACCGCAGAAGTATCTAGATCGATTTCCCAATTTGACCGACAAACGAAAGATCTTCGGTGCCATGATGTCAGCCATGGATGATGCCATTGGAAATGTCATGTCAGCGGTTCGCAAACGTGGACAAGAGGAAAATACGCTCGTCTTCTTCATCGGAGACAACGGCGGCCCAACACAAAGCACCACGTCGAACAACGGACCATTGAGAGGATTTAAGATGACGACATTCGAGGGCGGTCCGCGTGTTCCGTTCATCGCACAGTGGAAAGGGACATTTCCGGCCGGCAAGTCGTACGATCAACCCGTCATGAATCTCGATGTGTTGCCAACCATTGTGACAGCGGCTGGCGGCAAGGTAGAACCCGATTGGAAGCTCGATGGTGTCGATCTTGCTCCCTTTGTGACGGGTAAGAATTCCGCTCGCCCCCATCAGAATCTATTCTGGCGATTCGGTGAACAATGGGCCGTTCGACAGGAAGACTGGAAACTGGTCGTTTCTAGAGGAGGGAGCGGCAAGCCCGAGCTCTATAACTTGGCAAAGGATGTCGGCGAGTCAAAGGATCTCGCAAGCGTCGAGCCGAAGAAAGTTGTCGAGCTTCAAAAACTTTATGACAGTTGGTCCGCCGAACAAGCCGAGCCAACGGCGAGAGATGCCGACAATGCAAATCCGAAAAAGCAAAACAAAAAGAACAACAAGAAAACGGAAGCGATTTGAAATGAATTAACGTCGCACAGGAGACTACTCGTTCCCTGGCTCTGCCTGGGAACGCATTGGTGTGGAGGCTCCTGCCTCCCGAGTTCACAAACTAAGGAGGCATATCGGCGAGGCGGAGCCTCGCTTGCACTGAGTTACCAGGCAGAGCCTGGTAAGTAGATTGCAAATCGGCGTGAAGCGAGCCAATGGTTCTGCACTACTCGTTGGTAAGCATCTGCAATGCAGCTTTTGCCGGTTCCCAATCAGGATAAATCCGAGCCGCCTCGCAGTAGCATTCACGGGCGGCTAGATCGCGGCCCAAATGCCACAAACATTGGCCGAGAGCCACACAGGCTTGATAACAAAATGGGTCCAAAGCAAGGGTTTTCTTGCAATCCTCTACGGCTGCTTCAATATCACCGTCGCTGAACCGCACCCAAGCGCGAAGCATGTAGACATCGGATCGAGAATCCGCTTCGTCGACGAGATGAGTGGCGAGTTCCGTCGCGGAGGAGTACATGCCATCTGCCAGCAATTGCTCAACGTGAAGCGCCGTCTTGCGATGCCAAGGGCTTTGTGTTCGTTTCGCAATAGCGCGGCGAGCATCGTCTGCACAAGTGCGGACTTTTCTCGCTGAATCGCAAAGCAACAATCCGAGTGAGTTGGAATGCGATTCATCCCCCAGGTAACTCAAGGCCCAGGCTGCGGCTTGGCGCACGTCGCATTGATGCGAGGCCAGTAGGCGATTAAGTGTATTTGGCGCATAGTTTTGACTTACCGCCGAGATCCATTTCGAAGCATCGCTGGACAATGCATGGACGTCCGCCTCGCATTGCGTCAGGTAGTTTTCGAAAAATCGAAGCAGCTTTGCCATTCTAACTCGACGCAGGAAGTGGATCATAGGAACTAAGCTATACTGTTTGACATGCTCGGATCCAGGATGTTGGTCAGCCGTTCGTATAGCCTTACGCAAGCCCACTCTAATTGCTACTCGATCATTAAGCAATAAAATCGTGCAACAAGAATCCATTCGAAATAACCCTTTGCAATCATGCTTGACAAGAGCACGTATCGCAACTCTTGCTTCGATCGCTTTTCTTGTTTTGCAATCACATGCATGCGGGCAGATGGCACCTCATCATCCCAGCATGACAGCAGCCTCCATAGCACTGCAGCAAAGACTTCAAGCTCCCTGTCGAACTTATGTTTCAGCCCCCCTCGGGTCGCTGCTGGAAGTCATTTCAAAAGAGCAAGGAATTCCAATTTGGATCGATCGTCGAATTTCGAAAGACACGAAGATTGAGATCGAGAAGCAAGAAGAGACATTAGAAACGTTTCTGACGCGAGCTGCGGCAAGCGTCGATGGTGCACTTGTTCCCATGGATGGAGTCTTGGTAATCGTCCCCAAACCGAAGCAAGCCAGCATCGAAGCAGCCTACTGGCGACTCTGCGTGTCTCGTGCTGGTAGCTCACTGACACGCATTGACTCAATGCCGTTTGGTTGGCCAGACGCATCGGTACCATCCAGAATTTTCAACGAATTCGTCGGTCGCTATGGTCTACAAGAGCTGAACGAAGCGACCTTAGAATACGACTTGTGGAAGAAGTTTGAGTTTCGCAAATCGTCTACCGCGTCAATCAGTGTTTGCTTGCTCAGCGGTTTTGATTTATGCTTGGCAGATGAGAACAATCATCTAAAAATCGTTTCGCTGGAAAGGTCCGGGAATGATGCTTTCAACGTAACTTGGTTGTACAAAGCAAGTGAAATAAAGCGAATTGGAGAGGGACACTGGCGCGACTGGCGAACTCGCTGGCCTGATGCTGTCAGCAAAGCAACCAAAACGGGTGACTATAGTATCCAAGCCCCGGTCGCTGCTCATCGCGATTTAGTGCGGCCACTCTTTCCCGTAAAGAAGCCGGACACCAAGAAGCAAGGCATCTCCGTTTTCTCGGGACCGCTCAAAGGGGAGTTGGAGGTCGTCATTCGTTCACTTGCGGTTCAAGCACAACTAGAATTCGCACCGCTCCCTTTGCCACCTAAACTCGGGTCAAAAACAATTGACGTCACACTTAACAATTCGACCATCGACGACATTTTGAAATTGATTGGCAAAGAATCGGGACTAGAATTTCGCAGATCTGGGCAACGCGTAGAAATCGTTTTGCCCTAAACCGGCTAAGCTAAATTCGAATCCTGAGACCCTTGGCCGTCTTTCCGCACTATAAAACTCACCCAAAAAGTCCTGCTTCCATCGACGCAAAGTGCGTGGCTAGCCAGAATTGCTTCCCGCATAGATTTTCGTTATAATGAGAGAGGTTGGTACTCCTAACCGACCCGCATTCCATCCCACCTACGATAGCTCTTTGCAATCCCACCCCTTATGCACTCGCGGTTTTGGTTTCCATATCCAACATTCAATTGGGTCTTTCTCCCTGGTGTGATTTTCATATTAGGTTGGACGCTCGGTTGGACTATAACGGAATGCTGCGCAACGGAGCCAACGAACAATAACGATCCAAACGCCAATCTCGTTCGCAAATTCGAACTTGATATTCAGCCTATCTTGACCGCTCGCGGATGCAATGCAGGCCCTTGTCATGGGAAAGCTCGCGGTCAGAATGGTTTTGCATTGTCGCTGCTCGGCTTCGATGCGAACATGGATTTCGAGGCGATCGTCAAGAACTCCCGTGGTCGTCGTTTGTCGATCGCTTCTCCCACGGAGAGTCTGTTGCTCACCAAGGCGACGGGTAAGCTGCCGCACGGAGGGGGAATACGATTCACCGAAGCGGATGAGGATTATCGACTGCTGTTGCAATGGATTGAATTCGGAGTTGCCAGGACCACCGATGCCGATCCTAAATTGCTTAGCATCCACATATCACCTGAGCCGCATTCGTTGGTCGCAGGCCAATCCGAGTTGCTTGTCGTAACAGCCAAGTACAGCGATGGCACGGTTCGAGATGTCACCAAAATGTGCGCCTTTCAATCCAACGAACCAGCCGTGGTTTCGATCGCTACGGATGGTCGAATGCAAGCTGGGAAACTACCTGGCGAAGGCACGATCATGGCCCGCTACATGGGCATGATTGCGACTTGGAGCACTGCTGTCCCGCGACCTGAATCCGTGCCAGCTGAGAGATACGTCGCGCTCCCTCGAAACAACTTTATTGACGATCTAGTCTACAGCAAGTTGGCTACGCTCAATATCTTACCCAGCGAGCCATGCAACGACACACAGTTTTTGAGAAGACTCTTCCTGGATGCGATAGGCCGCATTCCATCGCTGGACGAGGTAAACCGATATCTGCGCGACGACGCGCCCGACAGACGCTCCAGGTGGGTGTCTGAAGTTCTCGACCGACCCGAGTATGCGGATTACTGGGCAAACAAGTGGGCCGATCTCCTTCGTCCTAATCCCTATCGAGTCGGTATCAAAACGACTTACAGCCTCGATGCTTGGCTGCGCGAAGTATTTCGCAAGAACATTCCTCACGATCAATTTGCTCGACAGTTGGTAACGGCGCAGGGCAGCACTTGGCGTAACGGCGCAGTGACCATCTTTCGCGATCGACGCGAACCAGCCGAGATCACCACCATGGTCAGTCAGTTGTTTTTAGGTTTGAGGATGGAGTGCGCGAAATGTCATCAGCATCCTTTCGAAGTCTATGGTCAGTCGGACTTCTATGGAATGGCAGCCCACTTCGCGCGCGTGGGCTACAAAGGTACAGGTCTATCCCCGCCGATTTCCGGTAGCGAAGAAATCGTTTTTACAAAAGCCAAGGGAGAAGTCCGCCATCCGCTAACCGACAAAGTCTTGCTCCCTAAAACTCTATTCGGTGAGGCTCGCGAGACTTCACCGAATGAGGATCCACGCGTGGCGCTCGCCGATTGGATGACATCTCCGGACAACCCCTACTTTGCGCAAGTTGCCGTCAACCGGCTTTGGGCCGAGGTAATGGGAGTAGGAATTGTGGATCCGATCGATGATTTGCGAGCGACCAACCCCGCCAGCAATCAAGCGTTGCTAACTGCGCTTGCGGAATACTTTCACGAAGTCGGCTTCGACAACAAGAAGCTTTTGCACGCTATTTTTACGAGTCACGTTTATGCTTTGTCTTCGCGTCCCAATGAGACCAACGCTTCTGACAATCGCAATTTCTCGAGACACTATCGCAAACGCCTCCGAGCGGAGGTCCTTTCGGACGCGTTGTCGGACATCACTCAGCAGGACGAGGATTTCGAAGGGATGCCGAAGGGCACCCGTGCGATACAGCTATGGACGGTCCGAACGAATTCGGAGTTGCTAGATGCATTCGGACGCCCCGATCCAAATCAAGATCCGCCTTGCGAACGGATGGCATCGGCCACCATGACGCAGACATTGCACTTAATGAATGCTTCCCACATCCAGCGCCGCATCACTGCCGACGGTGGACGCTGCCAAGCATTATCGGCCACGAGTCGCGATTCGGCATCCATCATTCAAGAGCTTTATTTGGCCATCTTCAATCGTCAGCCGGATGCGAGCGAGTTAAAGACGCTTGAAACCGAATTTGCACAACCTAAAGTAGACCGCCGGCGGTTGATCGAAGACATTATGTGGTCCATGGTCAATTCGCCAGAATTTCTTTATCTCGATTAGTGGAAGTATGCCATGCATCGACGGACGTATTTGCAACTTGGGCTAGCAGGACTAGCGGGCGGCAGCTTTCTGGATTTGCTCGCATTGCGGCAATCCTCGGCAAGCGAAGGAACGAACACCAAGCCCAAGTCCAATTGCATTTTGATTTGGATGGATGGCGGTCCGACGCACCTTGAGACATTCGATCTGAAACCAGAAGCTCCTGCGGAGATTCGCGGCGAGTTCCGTCCCATTGAGACCAACGTGTCGGGCATGCGAATCTGCGAGTACATGCCGAAATTGGCTAAAATTGCGGACAAATACTCGATCATTCGATCGGTATGTCACAATCAAGCCAACCATGGTGCTGGCAATCATTACATGATGACAGGTGCACCGCCACGTATTCCCGTCGGCTGCGGTGCTTTCGTTAGTTTTCATCCGAGCCTCGGTTCGGTCGCAGCCTACGAGCGGCCTGCACCCCACGGCTTGCCTAGTTATTTTTCGATGCCCAGCATGTCACGGTCGGGCGGTCCCAATTTCCTAGGGGCCAAGTATGCGCCGTTTGTGGTTGCCAACGACCCAAACAAAGATAATTTTCGTGTTCGCGATGTCGAGCTACCACGCGATCTACCTTTTGAACGATTCCAGTCACGACGCGATCTTCGTAAACTTGTCGACCGCTTACCTCGATTCGAAGACCCGCAAGTTAGCGATCCTGTTACCGCTTACGATGAGAACATTGAGCAAAGTTATGACCTTGTCTTAACACCGGCAGCTCAAAAAGCTTTTGATATCCATAGCGAGCCTGCGGAGCTTCGCGAAGCCTATGGGCGGAATAGTTTCGGACAACGGGCTCTTATGGCCCGACGACTGGTTGAGTCAGGTGTTCCGTTTGTGACCCTTTACGATGGCGGTTGGGACCACCATTCCGATTTGTTTGGAGCCCTCAGGACTCGATTGCCAACGTGGGACCAAACCGTTGCAACCTTGATTAGCGATCTCGATCAACGCGGTTTACTTGAGACGACGATGGTCATTGCACTGGGTGAATTCGGTCGAACACCCAAGATCAGTACCCTTTCAGGTCAATCTAAGGCAGGACGCGATCACTGGGCTAATGCCATGTCCATTCTATTTGCCGGCGGTGGCAGTCGAGGGGGGCAAGTCATTGGAGCAACCGACCGACAAGGGCACTCCGCCTTTGAACGCGTCTTGTCGCCAGAAAATTATGTCTCCACGGTGTATCGCAAACTAGGCATCGACCCGAGCAAAATTTACTACACCGCGTCGGGCCGCCCAACACACTTGGTCAGCGATCACACTCCTATCCATGAGTTGATGTAGTGTCATCGATTCGAACAACACAAGGATGGATCGCCATTCTTTGGTCCTTGTGGGCCATAACCAATGCGTGCTTATTTGCCGAAACCGGTTTCGCGGCCGAGAAACCAGAGTTAACTCGGCTGTTTCCAGCAGGCGGGCAAATTGGCACGACGGTAGACGTAGAAGCCACGGGCAAGTTTCCCGTTTGGCCGATACAGGCATGGTCCGACACGCCTTTGATTGAATGGATATGCCTCAAAGATTCTGGGAAACTTCAGGTAAAGATTGCGGCCAACACGGCACCTGGATTGCATTGGCTCCGCCTGTATCATGAAAATGGAGCAACCGCAATTCGGCCGTTCTTAGTAGGAGAGGCACTTGAACGCAACGAAGTCGAACCCAACGATCGTCCTTCCGAAGCCAACAAGATCGACTCGTTGCCTCAAACGATACAAGGCATTTTGAACAAGCGAGCCGACGTCGATCTTTACGCGGTTTCACTTGAAAAAGGACAGATGTTGGTCTCGACCATCGACTCGGCGAAGTGGTTGCAATCCCCCGCCGATATCAATTTGCAAATGCTTGACACCAAGGGATTCGTGCTGGCAGAAAACCTGGATCATGCAGGGCTTGATCCATATCTTGAATTCATAGCTCCACGTGCAGGGACGTATATCGTCCGGGTGTTTGGATTTCCTGCGGCTCCGGATAGCACGGTGGCTTTCAGCGGCGGCAACGACTGGAACTATCGACTGCGGATGGATTCGAAGCCTTGTCCATTTGGCAGTTGGCTTGATTTCGACATGCAGTCGGAAATGGAGTCGGACCGAATCGAGTCCATGCCTGGAACACATGTCAACTATGAAAATGCCCTGCTGATCAAGGGTCCGGCCAAGATAGCAGGGGTACTTACGGAGGCAAGACAAGCCAACTACTTGCGGTTTACAGCCCGGGCAGGCGTGAATCATCGCATTCGTGTTTTCGCGAGGGAGTTCGGTTCGTCGCTGGATCCAACCGTTGCGATCCTGGACGCAAAAGGAAAACAATTGGTTCAGCAAGACGATGTAGCGAACGACCCCGATCCGGACTTGCGTTGGAAAGCCCCTGGGGATGGTGAGTACTTGATTGAGATCAATGATTTCCACCGATTAGGCGGGGCCGATTATCGTTTTATTGCCATAATGGAAGAACGACCAGCCAACTTCTCGTTGTCCTTAGCGAATGATTTGATCGCATCCAACGTTGGTAAAGAGTCCGAGGTCACGGTCACCATCGATCGAGAAAGCGATTTCAAAGGGACCATCAACATTACTGCTGAGGGGCTACCCGCAACAAGCGAATGTTCCGTCGCAGAATCCAAAGATGGAAGCGATACGAGCAAAAAGGTAACTCTCAAGCTTAAGTCCACAGCCGCCTTTCAAGGTCCGATCAGGATTGTTGCAAAAGCCAATGAACCGACAGAGATGGTTCGACATGCGACAGTGCCCAAGGGAAAAACCGCGTGGTTGAGCGTCACTGCGGAATAACAATCCCATGAAACTGAGACGCAATTCGATGAGTCCGCTCCGATTCGATAGGACGGGCGCACTGAACCCTAACTGCGGCGTTGATTCTGAACAGATAAACGCAACAACGCTTCAGCTTGCAAAAATTCGGGACGAGATGATGTCGGGGGCTCTCGATTTGAACGCAGGTAATGCGTTTGTCAGGGGCCCTGACGAGTTGTTAGCATCTTATGCCGCTGATCGGAGGGGCAGCGTTCTGGGGCGACTGTTCAAGCGTGCATCCTACATGCATACGATCGTCGATCGGGTCGTCATGCTTGGGAGCGGTGGTTCCTGCACGGGAGCCAAAGCCATTCTGGAATCTTGTTGTCAGCCATTTTGGAATGAACTGTCTCGGGCCGATCGGGGGAGCAAGCCTCGGATTTACTTCGGCGGCAACAGCTTCGATAATGATTCAATGCAAGGCTTGTTGCATTTGCTCGACGCACACAAAGGGAAACCAGCTTCAAGCGAATTCGAGCGATGGGCCCTCGTGGTTATCGACAAAAATGGCGACACTCCGGAAACATCGTCAGCCCTCCGGCAGTTTCTTGCTGCTCTTCAGTCGAGCACAGGCTTGGATCGCGAAAAGCTTGTCGAACTCTTTGTCCCGGTCACGGGCCAGAATAGCAGACTGCATGAAATGGTTACGCAAATTGGCTCAACCGACATTTATCCCATTCCCGAAGGAGTGAACGATCCATTTTCGGTACTTTCCGTCGCTGGCTTGGTACCGGCAGCGATGCTTGGCGTTAATGTCATCGAGTTGCTTCAAGGGGCAGTCGCCATGACCGAGCATTTTGCAACTGCCCCACCTCAGGAAAACGTCGTTCTACAATACGCTGCGACCAACCATTTGCTCGAAAAGCAGCGGGGCCTTGCTGTTCGGGTCTTGAGACTTTGGAGTAAGGCACTCGAGCCATTCGGTTTTTGGTACGACCAACTCGTCTCGGAGAGCCTAGGCAAAGAACTTGCCGGCGTCGCGCAAATATCCATGGTTAAAACGAGTGATTTGTTTTCGCGTCACCAACAGCATCGGCACGCCCACAGGCACGCCAACAGAGACACGGCCGTGAACAACATCATTGTCGAAGAAGTTCGATTCGACGCGTTGCCGGTCCAAAAGGGAGAAAATGACGTGGATTTCAAGTTTGGTGTATCCCAAGAAACCTTGCCTCAAGCCCTAAAGCGGGTAATCGCGGCGGCGAACGAAGAGTTGAAACTCGCGGGTCGCCCGTCGACAAATCTCTTGGTGCCTCGCGTCGATGAGTTGCACATGGGCCAACTCTTTCAAATGATGATGTTGGCAACCGTTGTCGAAGGTCGATTTATGGGCGTTAAGCGAGCGGTAGGCGGTTAGATAGGCTTCTAGCCACTCATTTTAAGCTTGACAGGCTGCAAGCCTATCCTACTAATGGATCGAGCAAACAGCCATTTTCAAAACCGATGTAGTTACGATACTTCTCGGTTTCCAGTTCCAAGGGTTGTGATTGGTGGATAAACTGTTCCTTTCCGCACGCGTTCCACGTGTCGAACCCTACACTTAATAAGTCAATACAACGGAGTTTTTAGCTCGTGACGACTCAATATATCGAAGCAATTGCAGGAAACATCACTCCCGAAATGGAGTTTGTGGCAAAACGTGAACTGTTGACTCCGGAACTGATCCGAGACGAAGTTGCGGCTGGTCGGATGGTGATTCCAGCCAACAAGGTTCATTTGCAAGGTCGATTGGAACCAATGTGCATTGGTATCGCTTCCAAATGTAAGATCAATGCCAATATCGGAAACTCCGCAGTAACCAGCAACGTCGATGAGGAGCTAGAAAAGCTTCACGTCTCAGTCCATTATGGGGCCGACACCGTGATGGACTTATCGACAGGTAAGGATATCGATAATATTCGAGCCAAAATCATTGCTGCTTCGCCAGTTCCTATCGGCACCGTTCCCATCTATCAAATGCTGGAAGAGCTAGGTGGCAACATCGAAGACATGCGAGCCCAGCATTTCTTGGATATGGTCGAACATCAAGCCAAACAGGGTGTCGACTACATGACGATTCACTGCGGTGTCTTGCTCGAGCATTTGCACATGACCGTCTCTCGCGTGACTGGAATCGTGAGTCGAGGTGGTTCGCTCATTGCCAAATGGATGATGGTTCACCGCAAGCAAAATCCGCTCTACGAAGCATTCGACGATCTTTGCGACATCATGAAACAATACGACGTCACTTGGAGCTTGGGCGATGGATTGCGACCTGGTTCGATTGCGGATGCGAGCGACGAAGCTCAGTTTGCAGAGCTCGATGTACTCGGCAAGCTGTGCAAACGAGGTTGGGCGCGAGGAACCCAAGTCATGGTCGAAGGTCCGGGCCACATACCGATGGACCAGATTGAGATGAACATCAAACGACAAATCGAGGTCTGTCATGGTGCTCCCTTTTACGTTCTCGGACCCTTGGTAACCGATGTCGCGCCAGGCTATGACCACATCACGAGTGCCATCGGTGCGGCTTTGGCAGGCTGGAGTGGAGCTGCCATGTTGTGCTACGTTACACCGAAAGAACACCTTGGTCTTCCGAATCGTGAAGACGTGAAACAAGGTGTGATTGCTTATAAGATTGCAGCTCACGCGGCGGACGTGGCCCGCAAACGGCCCGGGGCTCAAGATCGCGATAATGCCCTGTCTAAGGCCAGATTCGCTTTTGATTGGAATGAGCAATTCCGCTTGTCGCTAGATCCGGAAACAGCTCAAGCGTATCACGACGAAACATTGCCTCAAGACACTTTTAAGAGCGCTCACTTTTGCAGCATGTGCGGCCCCAAGTATTGTTCGATGCGGATTACGGAAGACATCCGGAAAATGGCCGCCGAAAGCACCGAACCATTCTTGGTCGAGATTAAGAATTAAGAGTTAGGCACGCATCAACGGAGGGCTTGCGCTAGGGTGTACCTATCGCCGGCAAGTCTCGTCCTAGTTACCAGGCTCTGCCTGGTAACTCAATGCAAGCGAGGCTCCGCCTCGCCGAAATGCATCCTTCGTTTGTGAACTCGGGAGGCAGGAGCCTCCACCACAATGCGTTCCCAGGCAGAGCCTGGGAACGAGAAGTGTCCTGTGCGACGTTAATTCCAATCAGTGGCACTAGTCAACACGCGTGTCCTAAATCAAGTCGTCTTTGTTCGTTCCCTTTTTGTCTTCGTTTCTTCGATCCAAGCCCGCTCGCTCCATCAGGGACGCTCGTTGAGAGAGGTCGAGTTGATCGTCATCCCCGGGAGGCGGTCCCATCGCACCCAGGTCCTCCGGATTGTAGCGGATTTCGTATTGGTGTTTAGCGATTGAAAGGATGATGCCGGGGTCAAGTCGCTTTCTTACCACACGGTACCCATTCACCTTAGTACCATTTCGGCTATCCAGATCCTTCACAAACCAATATCCTTGTTCGAGCGTCAACCGACAGTGTTGGCCTGATACATTCGAGAATCGCAAGACAATATCGCAGTTGTCCCTACGACCGATTAAGATGCGGTCTTTTTTCAGAGGAATATCTTCGCCGCCACCGGTTGGAACGAGGAATCCGTAGTCTGCCATAGCTGCACTCTAAAAAAGAAACGGGAAAAGCGTTTTGTGGGCGATTCGGAATCGACCCTTTTGAGTTCCTAAACTTTACGTTCGATAAAATCGCGCGTCAAACGATTCATTCGCGAATCCCGCGCAGTCCAATGAAATTTCAGTCGAAAGGCTTAGCTCGTGCCGAAAGTAACCGTTTTATTTGGTCTTCTGCTTTGCGGGTTGTCCGCAGTCGTCGTGATCCTCAAGCAGAGCTTTAGCCTTGGTACTTGGCTCATTCCAACCGGATTCGGACTGCCGCTCGTCATTTTAGGCCTCTTGGCGGCACAGAGTCCAACGTCCAGGAAACACTACATGCATGCCGCCGTGACGATTGGGCTGCTTGGTGGACTCATCGCTTTGTTCCAGGGAATATCTCAGCTCGTGAAACTCGCCAGGGGAATAGAAGTGAACGCGCTAGCTGCCGGCATGGTTTGGGCGATGGCGGTCCTATGCATTGCATTTGTCGGACTGTGCATTCAATCGTTCATCGCAGCCAGAAAGGCCCGCGAGCAAAAGGTTTAGGTACATTCCGCGTGCCGTCCACCCAAAGTAGTAGGCACATTCCATGTGCCGTCCACAAAGTAGTAGGCACATTCCATGTGCCGTCCACCTAGAATCCTGGCAAAAGCTCGACTGCGAACGGCACGGCGGAGCGTGCCTGCACCTTTTGTCGGCTGTGCCAAAACTGACTTAACCAATTATTTCGTTGACGAAAATGCTTCACGGCATTGCCCTTACCCTCTAACCCCTTACATGTAAATGTGGATCTCGATCAAACAAGCCCGGCAACCCGGGTCCATTGGCCAGCAAGCACAAGTGCGAGGATGGGTTCGCACTCGGCGTGATAGCAAGGGAGGCTTCAGCTTCATCGAAGTAAACGATGGTAGTTGCCTTGGCAATTTGCAGATCATTGCAGACGGCAGTCTTGCAAACTACCAGTCGGAAATTACTGCGCTCTCGGTAGGAAGTAGTGTTGTTATCACCGGGGAAATCAAAGCCAGCGCCGGACAAGGTCAATCCACGGAGATGGTAGCTAGCGAAGTGCGAATCACCGGCATCGCAAGTGCAACCGACTACCCCTTGCAAAAGAAGCAACATACGTTTGAGAAGCTGCGGGAGTGGGCTCACTTGCGGCCTCGCACCAATACATTTGGTGCGGTAGCCCGCGTACGAAACCGATTGAGCTTTGCGACTCATCAGTTTTTTCAGAATGATGGCTTTTTGTACGTGCACACGCCAATCATTACTGCCAGCGATTGTGAAGGTGCAGGGCAAATGTTTCGAGTCACCACTCTGCCGATCGACAAGCTACCAATGGTTAACGGCAAGGTGGATATGAGCCAGGACTTTTTCGGCAAGGCATCGTATTTAACCGTCAGCGGACAACTCGAAGGCGAAACCTATGCGACAGCCTTGAGTAAGATTTACACGTTCGGTCCGACCTTTCGAGCGGAGAACTCGCATACATCCAGGCATTTGTCGGAGTTTTGGATGATTGAGCCGGAGATGGCGTTCTTTGAACTTGCGGACAACATGACCTTGGCCGAACGCTATCTGAAATACATGATCCACGATGTGTTGACCCATTGCGCCGAAGACATGGAGTTCTTCGAGAAACGAATTCAACCCGGAGTCACCGCCGCATTGCAACTTGTATTGGATACGCCCTTCACTCGTCTGTCCTATACGGAGGCTGTGGAGATTCTTACTAAGTGCGATGAAAAGTTCGAGTACCCAGTCTCGTGGGGCATCGATTTGCAAGCCGAACATGAAAGGTACATAACCGAAAAGCACGTGCAAGGCCCAGTCGTTTTGTACAACTATCCCAAGGAAATCAAATCGTTCTATATGCGCCTCAACGACGATGACAGAACTGTCGCTGCGATGGATGTGCTCGTTCCTGGCGTCGGCGAAATCATCGGCGGCAGCCAACGCGAAGAGAGACTCGACGTACTCACCGAACGCATGCTTGCTTCGGGATTGAAGACAGAAGACTACTGGTGGTATCTCGATCTGCGTCGGTTCGGTACGGTACCTCATGCGGGCTTCGGTTTAGGGCTTGAACGCATGGTACAGTACACCACTGGAATGACGAACATACGCGATGTAATTCCGTTTCCTCGGGCTCCGGGAAGTTGTGATTTCTAGAGCGATCGAAGCATTAGCGATCGAAGCAATTCAGTCTCCCGCATTTCAGTCTCCCGCATTGCAGCCTGAATCGTTACGATTCGGGTGAGCGACACATTTAGAAGTCAAGCATCTTTACCCACCTCTAATTGCCCTGTTTGAGTGGCCTATGTCCTCATTGTTTGCCCGATCAAGCGGTTTGCTGCTCCATCTAACTTCCCTCCCAGCAAGGCCGCTTGGCGCACCTGTCGACGGACTGCCGGGTACAGATGGTGTTTGGAGTTCGGGCGATTTGGGTTCAGGAGATCTAGGTCCTTCGGCATACGAGTTTATTCGGTTCTTGCATGCTGCGGGCCAGCGCTGGTGGCAAATACTTCCGACGGGCCCAACGGGTTATGGCTTTTCTCCGTATCAATCTCCTTCGTCGTTCGCAGGCAATCCGCTTCTGATCAGTCCAGCTCTGCTAGCTCGCGATGGTTTGTTGCGAATGGAAGACTGGCAGGAGGCCGCCAGGTTGAGCTCGACGGATTCGCGAATCGATTTAGGTAAGTCGCATTTCTCGGTGTCGTCCGGCAAACGCATGGAGCTATTGAGGTTAGCCTATCGTCGATTTCAAAACATTCCGTCGGACATGCATGCTCAATTTGCAGAATTTCGCCACAATCAATCCGACTGGCTTGTGGAGCACTGCCTGTTTATTGCTTGCAAGAACTACCATAACGATCAGGCTTGGAACGATTGGGACCAAGGACTAGTCCGCCGCGATCCGCAATCGATTTCGCAATGGTCGGAAAGACTCAGGGTCGCGTGTGAGTTCGAAGCGTTCATCCAGTTTCTATTCGAGCGTCAATGGCAAGAGTTGCGACAGTATGCAATCGCAAACGGCGTCGGAATCATCGGCGACATCCCGATTTTCGTTGCGATGGATAGCTCCGACGTGTGGTCGATGCAGCATCTTTTTGAGTTGGATGATCATGGCAATCCAACCGTGGTTGCCGGAGTTCCGCCCGACTATTTTGCCACACTAGGACAACGTTGGGGCAATCCGCTTTACCGTTGGGATGTCCATAAAAGCACGGGTTACGAATGGTGGATGCGACGCATCAAGCGTACGCTCCAACTGTGCGACTTGCTGCGAATCGACCACTTCCGTGGCTTTGAGTCCTATTGGGAAATACCCTCCAGCATGCCAGATGCAAGGGTCGGTCAATGGCGACCCGGTCCTGGCGACCACTTCTTTGAAACATTGCAACGCTCCATCCATGGGACATTGCCGGTGATTGCCGAAGACTTAGGATTTATCACCGACGAAGTTCGTCAACTGCGAGATCGTTTTCATTTCCCTGGCATGAAAATTATCCAATTTGGATTTGGCGATGGGGACAGCAAATCGCTCGATCTGCCACATAACTATCCTGTCCACTGTATTGCCTATACCGGAACGCATGACAATGACACGACGGTGGGTTGGTTTCACAGCAGAGCTGGCGAGGGGAATACACGATCCCAAAGCGAGCTCGACCGAGAAATTGCGTTTGCGCTTCGATACTTGAATTGTGCGCCGGAACAAATCCATTGGGCAACGATACGCGCGATTTGGAGCTCCGTGGCGACCATGGCGATAACGCCCGTGCAGGACTTGTTGGGATTGCCGAAAGACGCTCGCATGAATACACCTGGTACAGTAGAGGGCAATTGGACTTGGCGATGCGAGCCAGGGTGTTTGACCGAGCACAAAAGCCATCAACTTCGTGAGCTAACACAACTCTACAATCGGATTGTGGGCGATGGTCGTTGAAGAAGCATGCCAGACCATTTTGCAACGTTGCGACGGGTTCAAGCCACAAGTCGGTTTGATTCTCGGAAGTGGACTTGGAAATCTTGCCGACCACATCGATCGAGCCTATCGAATTCCCTACGGAACGATACCCGGCTTTCCGGTATCCCAGGTTGCAGGCCATGCTGGCAACTTAGTGCTCGGCTATCTAGGCGGTACACCCGTTGTAGCGATGCAAGGCCGTGCGCATTTGTACGAAGGATGGCATGCTTCGAAGGCAACCTTTCCAGTTCGTTGCATGCATTCGCTCGGCATCGATTCCTTGATAGTCTCCAACGCTTCGGGCGGTATCAACGCACGCTTTCATAGCGGGCAAGTCGTAATGATTGACGACCACATCGACTGGATGAATCGATGTGGATCGAATGAAAAAGAAATCAATGCGGGCGCAGCCTCGGTTGGGTTGCCACATCGCACGGGAAATCCATACGATGCAGAACTCATGGAGTCAGCAGAGAGGCTGGCTCTCAAGTTAGGTTTTATGCTTTCACGCGGCACGTATTTGGCAACGCTGGGCCCCAATTACGAAACGCGTGCTGAATATCGAGCCTTTTCGAAAATGGGTGCGGACATGGTTGGAATGAGCACCGTTCCAGAAGTGTTACTCGCACAGCAACTAGGATTGAGAGTTCTTGCGTTCTCCATCATCACCAACGTAGCCAAACCGGACGTGCAGAAGGTTACGGAACATAGCGACGTGCTCGATTGGTCTTACAAAGCTCAGAACCAACTCGTTCCGCTCATCATGCGCATTCTCAATAGCATTTCCGAAACTCGGTAGAATTATTCAGATGCGGCCAAAAAATTTTTAACGGTTAGCCGACCAAACTTTGCTTCTCATGACACGAGGTCATGAGGGGCAAGAGCCGCCTGCTTCGCGGCATACTCCGTGATTCTGTTCGCATTCGACGCAAGCGTAGCGAGCGGTCCTGCCCCTACGACCTTGAGTCGTTGGACAGCGAGTTTGGTCAGCTAAACCTTGGTTGACTGCAACTCATGCTAAACTGAAGTGATCCGTCCCAACCATTCCACCGAGAAACAACCCATGCGAACATTCTTCCTAACCCTACTCGCCACTCTTGCTGTTAGTTCCGTCCATGGCCAGTTGAACGCCCAGGACAAAGCGTTACCCCGTAGCTCCCCCGAATCACAAGGCATTTCCTCGACGGGAATCCTTGAGTTTGTCGATGCAGCAACCAATCAAATCACCTCATTGCATAGCTTCATGTTAGTGCGTCACGGCCAGGTTGTGACGGAAGCTTGGTGGGAGCCAGAATCTGCTATCAAGCCCCATGTGCTCTGGTCTTTGAGCAAGAGCTTTACGTCGACCGCTGTCGGGCTCGCCGTGGCAGAGGGGAAGTTATCCATTGATGATCCCGTGCTCAAGTTCTTTCCAGATCAAGCGCCCACGGAACCGTCCGCCCACCTAAAGGCGATGCGAGTCCGCGATTTGCTGACGATGTCGACTGGCCATCAAGACGAAGTCAATTTGCGCAACGAAAAGGATTGGACGCGTGCATTTCTTGCTCAAAGCGTACCTCACAAGCCTGGAACGCATTTCAAGTACAATACGCCCGCAACCTACATGCAGTCGGCGATCGTTCAAAAAGTCACCGGCCAAACGGTGCTCGATTATTTGAAGCCTCGTTTATTCGAACCGCTCGGTATCGAGTCGCCCAAGTGGGATTCAAGTCCCGAAGGCATTTCACTCGGCGGCTACGGATTGTTTCTTCGCACAGAAGATATCGCCAAGTTTGGCCAACTCTATTTGCAAAAGGGTCAATGGCAAGGCAAACAACTTGTCCCTGCGGAATGGATCGAGCAAGCGACTTCCAAGCAAGTTTCCAATGGCAGCGATCCGAGCCGCGACTGGGATCAAGGATACGGCTTCCAATTCTGGCGTTGCCGTCACGATGCCTATCGAGGCGATGGAAGAGACGGGCAATTCTGTATTGTGTTACCGAAATTAGACGCTGTGATCGCCATCACGGCAAACACAGGAGACATGCAAGCCGAACTAAACGTTGTCTGGGACAAGTTGCTACCTGCTTTTAGTGACAAGCCGCTTGCCGAGAACCCAGCGGGAGTCGCGAAGTTAAAGGAGTCGATTGCAAAACTGAAAGCGACCAAATAGGCAGCTAATCACTTCCGCATAGTAGGCTATGAAATGTAGTTTGGGACCATTGTCCCGAACGAATCATCGGACGGGACATTGGTCCCATCCTACGGTATGGCACCTCGTGGAACAGGGCCAAATTCCACCAAAAGATTTATGCACTTGTGCTTAGTTAACATCGCCTGACATCAACGGTCAACCTTCTATTGTTTCAACTCTTGATGGACAAGGCAATGAAAATCGTTATCCCTGGCGGGTCCGGACAACTCGGAACCATTCTTGCTCGCGAGTTGATCGCCCAAAAACATGAAGTGATCGTCTTGAGCCGAAAGCCCTATTTGGCTCCCTGGCCCGTTGTCCTCTGGGACGCGAAAAACTTGGGAGGGTGGCAAGCCAGTTTCGACAATGCGGATGTTGTGATCAACTTGGCTGGACGATCGGTTAACTGCCGATACAGTTCAGAGAACCGACGCCAAATTCTCAACTCGCGAGTGGACGCAACTCGCGTCGTTGGCAAAGCCATTTCAAACGCGTCAACGCCTCCGAGGGTCTGGCTCCAAGCCTCGACGGCAACGATTTACTCGCATCGCTTTGACTCTCCCAATGACGATATACGAGGTGTCCTTGGTGGCAATGAGCCGAATGTCCCTGACACTTGGAAATTTAGTATTGATGTTGCCAGGGCCTGGGAGCATGCTGCGGAAGAACTCGATTTGCCCGGTACTAGACGCGTATTGATGCGAGCGGCGATGACGATGAGCCCGGAGCGAGACGGCGTATTCGCTGTTTTGGTGGGGCTAGTCAAGCGTGGGCTCGGAGGAACGAACGGCGATGGAAGGCAGTATGTTTCTTGGATACATGAATTCGATTTCATTCGTTCAGTATTTTGGCTCATCGATCATGATCTTTCTGGACCGGTCAATCTTTCCTCTCCAAATCCACTTCCCAATGCAGACTTCATGAGAATTCTGAGAAAGTTCGCCAAGATACCGATCGGATTACCTGCAACACGCTGGATGCTTGAGATAGGTGCGATCTTATTAAAGACCGAAACCGAGCTGATCTTGAAGAGTCGACGGGTTGTGCCGAGCAGATTGCTGGCTTCTGGATTTAAATTCCAGTTTCCAACGTGGGAGCAAGCAGCCGAGGACCTGATGATCCGTTGGAACAGTCGCCGACTTACTTGCTAAGTTCGATGAAGGCGATGACATCTACTTCGGTTCATCGAACTGATCTCAATTGCTGTTGATGCTTTTCCTTTTGTGATTTTTGAGGTTACCGTCGGGTCGCTAGCGGCGTCGTCTGCATCCAACAATGCCACGTCCAACAAGGTCGATCTCAGTCCTGGATAGTCAATGAGACATTCAATCTGCTCTCGACTGGCCTCAGGCACTGCCGTGCGTTGCACGCCTGATAGCCGAACAAGCATGACAGGGCATATTGGCCCGGGGCAACACCGTCCCCAATAAGGATTTTCCTCGTAAACGTAGCTTTACCGGCGTAGACCATGTGACCATCTGGCAATCCTGAGCGAACGGAAGTCGGATCGGTCCAGTCTTCGATTGCTTCAAAACCTGATGGCAATTCCAATTCTATGAACGTCGACATCGCTGGCGGTGGGGCACTGCGATCGTGGATTTCGTACGACGAAGCGACTTCGAAATTGACCGCTACTTCAAAAGGTTCACCAGGGCGAAGCGCGCTTTGGGGAACTCGGAATGACACGGCGACTGGATCATCAATGCTACGCGGCTTGACGCTTTTAACATCTGTTGCGTCCGATTTTGCAACGGATTCTGCCGGCTTGATTGGTGTGCTCGGATGCGGCATCGCGAGCGGTGGCGGCTCTACGAGCGGGGGCGGCTCCACGCGAGAAGCGACTCTTTCGCCGCACCCAACGAGCCCGAGTAAGCCGAGTAACCGGACAATCGCCATGCTTCGCATCACGATTCGCATTCACTTACCCCCGTCCGAAAAAGTTCCATTTGAGACCTTCGGTCATTTGCGGAGATACAACCATACGTGACCGTGGGACTTGGCAAGGTGAAAGCTTCGTTCGCCGTCGCCTTGGGTACCGTTGAGAAACGGACGTAGATTTTTGACGAAGACTTTTTCGTTCGCTTCCATTTGTTTGGCCTCGGGGCTTTCTTTCAGGGCTAGGTACTCCTTTTGCCACTGTTTGTCGGCCTCGTCGCTGAGGGCTTCGTCGCCTGGATATCGCACTGCGAAATCCTTTCGCAACGCCTCCATTTTTTCCCCGAACGACTTACCAATCGCCTCGCTCTCAGCGATCAGACTTTTCACTTCCTGTTTTTGCTTGTCCGATAGATCCTTTTTGACGTCAAAGGCCGTATAGAAATCTCCGACGATCAGGTCGAGTTTCCCGTCGCGGTTGTAATCCGTAACTTCGACCTGTGATCGGATTCCCGGGACAATTTCTTCGTCGTTCCAAAAGAGGAGATTGTAGCCATTGCCTTGATTCGGCGCGACAAGTTCTTGGCCCGCCGAGAATGCTGGAGACACTTTGTTGCCGGTATTTCGAAACCAAGTGACGCTTCCGTCATCGCTGCCTGCGATAACATCCCAAAGTCCATCGTCATCCCAATCGGCGACAACTGGGCAACAATGGGCTTTTACTTTGAGTGGTTCGCCATTCGTTTCGACGACAATGTTATTGATGGCGAATTCCGGTTTTTTAGAGGTGCCCTCATTCATTCGCAGTTTTAAGGTGCCATCGAAACATCCGATGAGCAAATCAAAATCTCCGTCGAGGTCCCAGTCGACCGGTGCGAAAAAACTACCAAACGACTGATATTCTTGTTTTTGGATGGGTGCAGAACGGATGGGAGTGTTTGACTTGTCGAGAAGCTCTTCTCGCGCAGCGAACTTATGGTCCGGAAGACCTCGGAAGAGGTAACAGTGTCCTGGATCGTACGAATTGGCAAGCATGTCACGAATGCCGTCGCCGTCGAGGTCGCAGAGACGTGCTTGAGAGCCGATACAACAGTAGATCCGAACTTCAGCAGTTACCCCGCCTGCCTGCATAGGCCCGGCTTGCACATAGGTTGGTGATTTGTTTGTGCCGGTATTGCGATAGATTTCAAACTTGCCACCGAAGTCACCAAGGATGAAGTCGTCAAGTCCATCGCCATCAACATCGGCGACGCACGGACTGCTATGTCCCCAGGCCGAGCCCGTATCGATGAATTTGTCATTGGCCTTGAGGCGAATAGGCGACTCAAAGGGAGTTGTCGATGAACCACTTTTGATATCCTGAGCAACGGCGGTTGCACCAACAAACAAGGCCAACCCCGTAACCAATTGGAAGAGCGTTTTGTTCATGCTTGTTTCCTATGTTTGTGAAGCCAACGAACGATTTTGACTGAACGAACAAGTCGAGTTTTCCCGTGGTACTCGGACTAAGCACATCCGCAACTGTTTTTCTTACCAATTAGCCGTTGGGCGATAGCCCCGGTTTTCCAATTGCTCGACATTCGTCGAGAACCGGGGCTATCGCCCTTCGGCCATCAGTTTGTTTCACTCGAAGACTCATACCGATGTGCTTAGAACGACCCACTCCTCATCAGTCTAGCGGATCGCACCGGCAATTGCAGCTAACAAGTCAAATACTAAATCCGCTGCCGTGCGCCGGGTTGCTCCCTGCGCGATTCAATATATGAAGACAAGTATTGCGGGGCAAACCCGTCGTCCTGGCATTGATGTGGTGTATTCCATGGCACATTCAATCGACGCGATTTGAGCTGCGTCCCCTTTTTGCTTTCCAGAGTAGAACGATTGTCCTCAATCGTTTGGTACGGCAAGTCCGCCTAACGTAGTTAGCGTCCGAACGATCTGGGGCGATTCTTACAATCAATGCCAGGCCGAAGCGATTGAGGACAATCGCTCTACTCTGTTTGGAGCCATTTGAACGTTTGCTCTTCCGTCCCCTTTTGCTCTTCACAAGGTCTCTGCTTGTATCAAGATGAGAATTTGAGAGAATGGTCATTACAAAAAAGGCGATGTGCGGCCTACGATGCCGAAGTCGAGGGATACTTTTTGGTCCATCTGCCTTTTGCGTGGGTAGCTCCCATGCCTCGAAGTGCGGGTGAGCGCTGCGAGAGCCCGAACCTACTTTTCCAGTTTCTCGCTTCTTGCGGTAAATCGAAAGAATGCTTGAGTCAGATTAAGCGAATCAAATTTGGTGGAAAGAATGGGAGCCGAATTGACTGGTCCGACGAACCTAGTCTGCAACTTTTGCAGACTACCTGAGCGTGCTTGAGGAATCAGAAATGAATCAGCTAGACAATACAAAACCAGATGCAGCGGCTGACATCAAGCCTTCATTCCCTAAAGAGGTCCGTTTGGCAACCAACAGTGTCACGAGTGGCGGAGAATCTGATTTTCGATTTGAAGTTGCCATGTCTTTCGCTGGCGATAACAAACGTGACCAGGTTCGCCGCGTTGCGACCTTGCTGCAGAAGCAACTAGGCGACGGAAGGGTATTCTTCGATGAGTGGTACACGGCTGAAATAGCGGGGCTGGATGCGGATCTGGTTCTTCAACGCATATACGGGCGTGAAACGAGACTTATTGTCACGTGTGTGTGCCAACGCTACGACGAGAAACCCTGGACACAGTTAGAATGGCGAGCGATCCGCGCACTGGAACAAAATCTTCGAGATGCTAGCACGGACAATGTGAAACGATTGCGTATTTTGCCGCTGCGTTTTGGAGATGGTGAAGTCGACGGATTGTATGCAAGTTCAATCTCGATTGTGCCAGACGTTCGAAAGGATCAAGACCAGGAGATTGCAGACCTCATTCTCGAACGTCTTCGGCTGGCTAAGAAACACCCGTCTTTTGTGCAACTAAAACGCAAATCGATTCCCGATGCAATCAAGAAGCGAGTGAAGCAGTTGAAGAAAACGCAGAACAGTGTTGCTTCCGAATTGGGCGTCAATAAACGTGTGTTGGAAAAATGTTGGCAGGGAGGATTAGTCGATTGCGATCTGCTGGAGCGGCTCGCGAAAATTCTCCAGTGTGAGTTGGGAGATATCAGTACTGCTGTAGAGCCCGTCGTGGTCGACGAAGTTAAGCCGACTCGACCCGACTTCGACCCAGCAGTCGGAAAGGAACAATTAATTCCGATTGCTACCCGACTACTGGCGGAATGTCCAGAAGCTCAAGCGTCGATCATCGAATTCAACAAGTTCACGGACAGTCCATCCCCGTCGCAACTCGCACGCCGAATCATCGAATCAACAGAACCGATGCGGTTTCTATTCAATTGCGTTGATCAGAAGTATACGATCGAATCCTCGCGCGCGATCCATCACAAGCAATGCTTTCTCGCACTCGCGGAAGTCCTCGCGCCTATTTGTTTGACTACGAAAAACCTTTCGTCGGTTTACGCCACGATCAATGATTCTGAAAAGCATTTTGCGGAGATTGACACAAGAGAACCGCTGGTTGCGAAAGCCGTTGTCGGACTTATCCATGGTGTTCCAGTTGACGGAAGCGAGCTTAACACATGGAAAAAGCTCTCGTCGACGGATCTGCGCGGTGGACGCGATTTTGCGGCCGCCGTACCCGAGCCACCTGAACTAGGCGTCGCTGGAGTCGACATCGTAGACGTGTTTGTGAAAGGGCTCGCAATTTACCTGAACAGACCTCCGAACGTTGGTAAAGTAAAAGCGGCGCTTCGAGCGCTAAAGGACAAGGGCGTGCATTTGTGCGTGCTTTTTTCCGAGTCGCCGAATCCTGCAGCTTTGAAGAAACTAAAGCAGGAATTAACGGATGTTATATTGCTGGTTGGATGCGTGAACGTAGAATCCGACGAAAACAACTACGTCTTGGAACATTTCCAGCAAATCAAAGACTTCTTCTCCCATAAGGGTTGATATGTCCGTTGTATTGATAAACGAATCGGATTGCGGCGAACATATTGCGCACGTCATGGACAATGAGCAGCAGTGGGCCATCGAAGCCGCCCTGGCTGCGAATCGACCATTGCTAGTTCGTGGCGAACCGGGCATCGGCAAGACGCAATTAGCGTATGCAGCGGCGAAAATGCTTGAGCGACCAATCATCACGTTTGCGGTCGATTCGAACACAGAATCGCAAGATCTCATGTGGACCTTTGATGCAGTACAACGGCTTGCAGAAGCGCAAGTCGCTGCCAGTCTCTACCAAGACCGGGAGGAGTTGCGAAAACAGATCGACGTCCGGAAGTTTGTCAGGCCAGGTCCGATTTGGTGGGCCATCGATTGGGAGTCTGCCTCTGCGCGACTGCAGTCACCGACACAACTGCCAAAGATCCCCCAGGGTTGGACACCATCACGAGGCGTTGTGGTTTTAATTGACGAAATCGATAAAGCAGATTCGGATGTCCCAAACGGCTTACTGGAAGCATTTGGAACCCGCCAGTTTATGCCCCACGGGTGGACTGAGCCCATCGTGATGCAATCCGAAGTCGAGTCCCCACTGATTGTCGTCACCACCAACGAGGAACGCGTACTGCCGGATGCGTTTATGCGTCGGTGTTTCGTTTTGCATCTGCGTATGCCGGACTGTGTGCAACCCAACGGCGAGGATCTCGCATCAGCAGACTATGACATATTCGTCAATTTCTTGGTCGACCGAGGCAATGCTCACTTTAAAGATTCGATTCCGCAGGCGCAGCTTCGAATCGCCGCCAATCTACTTCTGAACGATCGAAAAGCAGCCATCTTGGGCAACCAATCACCCAAGCCAGGCCAAGCGGAGTATCTCGATTTCCTGCGGGCGATGGTCAATCTCGCCAGCAAACGGAAAGGAGATCGTGAGACGGTCTACGCAGAAATTTCAGACCAGATTTCTCGCTTCGTATTTAAAAAGTCGAGCGGAGCTGAGTTGTGATCCCTCAGACACCACCAGCCGGGCGTTCCATTCTTGCGCGCGCAGACCTATTGCGAGCGATGGCCACGGGCCGCGATGAAATGGTGTCACTCGTTGCCTCGCAGCTCGGACTCGAATTTCGGCAAAACGTGATTCAAAAACAGGTCGTCACGCCTATGGTACTGCAAGATCAAGTTGCTCCGCAGAGTGATAATCGTCTTGAGTCGTCAATCTATCCGAATGACATTGTTAATATTAATCTGTGGTTGACCATCACCTACGAACAACGTCTAGCGCAACCGTCACAACGCGTTGATTCGAAGGAATCGCGTCGCGATTGGAAATGGTCGCGTCCGCCTGCTCAAGTGCCGAGCTATCAGCCAATACAAAGCTGGCGAAGGATTGGTCCACGATTGCATTCTATCTTGGACCCGTTCCGACAAAGTCACCGAATCGACATCAAAAAACTGGTCCGTTCTATCGCGCGGCGTGAGTTTATTCATCGGCTACCTCGCGTTGAGCGCCGGCGTTGGAACGGCGAGCTGTTCGTAATCGCGGACAAAAGTCCTCATCTGATTCCCTACTTTATAGATCAAGATTCCGTCACAAAGCAACTCGTCCATTTGATGTCCAACCGCACTGTGACGAGACTTGTCGGTGACTCTCCCTATCAACTCTACGAGAAAAACATTGTCCAAGATGGAGATGGTGATGAAATGACGATGCGGCAACCCAATGTGGGCTGTCGCGTTCTAGTACTCGGAGATTTGGGGGCCCTACTGAGCAGCGGAACAGG
>Ga0247835_1000799_pt1 | contig 42646 bp, 30 predicted proteins | sample LaCtaG_3_FD_189912 | JGI IMG/M metagenome (GOLD analysis project Ga0247835, IMG submission 189912) | Freshwater microbial communities from meromictic Lake La Cruz, Castile-La Mancha, Spain - LaCruzMarch2015_13.5m | ecosystem: Environmental > Aquatic > Freshwater > Lake | place: Spain: Castile-La...
AGGCTGGATGATGTTGATTGTTACCGGAAGAGAAACACAACCGGCTGCACTTGTTGCCACATAAGTATATGATCCCGGTGCAAGGTTTGTTGTTGGTGTAGCCCCATAAGTGAAAGGGGCCGTACCGCCACTAGCACTTAAAGTAACACTTCCGTTTCCACCAAAACAAGCAATATTGTTCGGTGTTACCGTTAATAAAGGCGTTCCATCTACCGTTACTATAGCTGTTGCTTGACAACCATTTGAAGAAGAGTAAGTAATCGTTGTTGTGCCGGCACTAAGTCCAGTAACTAAACCACTTGGACTTATCGTTGCAACAGCAGTATTAGAACTCGTCCATGGAGAACCAGATGGCGCTACAGGGTTTGATAGCTGAGTTGTTGTTCCAGAACAAATCGTAAGGTTTCCAGTGATAGGTTGCATAGGGTTAACAGTCACCGTTGCTGTTGCTGTTGCACCTGGACAGCCGACCGTCGTATACGTTACAGTATAAGCGGTCGTCGTATTAGGATTTACTGTAATACTTTGGCCTTGTAAGTTCCCTGGTGACCAAATATATGTGCCTCCAGGTATGTTTGCATTCGCTGTTAAAGTAGCCGATTGTCCAGCACAAATAGTTGTACCTGTAAGTGTAACCGTCGGTTGTGGATTTACTACAACAGTTACCGGAATTATTGGAGATATACAAGCATTTCCACCACCTATCCCGCCGCTAATAGTAACACTACCATGACCGGTATTAAGGCTATTTGAAATATAAGTTCCTGTGAAAAAGTTTCCGCCGCCGCCGCCGCCGCCAACTCGACAAGCTGCACCACCACCACCACTATATCCACCGCCGCCGCCGCCGTTTGCCTCATAGTTGCTATGTCCGCCTGCGCCTGCACCACCGCCAAATCCACCAGGAACATTCGATGTTACACCTCCTGTGTACATTGTATGTGTTCCGCCTAATCCACCTGAAATAAATGACTGTCCTACTGCTCCGCCGTAAGTGCTTTGTGTTCCATTTCCATTTAAGCCACCGCCACCACTTCCACCATTTCCACCGCCGCCGCCGTTACCGCCTGTACCAGCTGCACCTACAGCACACCAACTACCCGGAGTAGCAAGTCCTTGCATTCCATTCGTGGAATTATATGGTGCGGCGTCTCCACCATTGGTTATAAAATTCCAAGAAGGGGATCCTTTTCCTGCACCACCACCGCCACCACATACAAGTATTGGCTGATTAGTTGTGTAGTTATAAACGAATGTTCCACCACCGCCACTTCCCGCGTAGCCCGTATTAAATTGAAGTTGACCACCTTGTTGTCCAACAATCATTCCTATCTGATGTCCCGCTGTTAGAGCTACTTGAATTTGAATAACCCTTCCTTGTCCTCCAACAGCAATGTTCGCATTTCCTCCTGATGCTCCGCTTCCCGTTATGGTATACATTCCAGACTGAGGCACGATCCACCTTTGTGTACCATTACCCGTAACAGTCACAACCCCTGGCCCATAAGTTGCATTACATTGTACTTGAGTAGGCCCAACATTAGACGTGGCACCACAATTTGTAAATATCCAGTTTCCAGGCACCTGGTTTGGCGGTGCTGATGTTGCTGCTAAGTAATAGGTGGTGGTGGTGGTTAATATTGGTGTTGTATATGCCGCGGTAGTGGCTAATTGATTAGTCCCTGCCGCATTACTATACCACAAATAATTACCAGAGCTACCTGAAGCTGTTAATGTAGTTGATCCTGTTCCACAAATAGTAAGGTTTCCCGAAACTGTTGGAGCAGGTGGAGATGGATTTACAACAATTGTAATTGAGGCACAAGATGGGCTAAATTGCCCACCACTGTTATTATTTACATAATATGTTGTCGTTGTTGCTGGAGTCACTGATATAGAAGCGCCCGTTCCTATTTGGCTTCCGCCACATGAACCTGTGTACCAATACTGTGTACCCATTGTACCTGTTGCGGTAAGCGTTACCGGTTGCCCTTGACAAACTGACATTGCAGATGCCGTTATACCAGATGGTGGTTGAACTCCTGCCACACAATTGGTCGACCGATAACCCAAGTTACGATTTTGACCACAAGCACATGTTCCACCCTGAGCCCAATTACCCATTTGTAAATAATAGGTTTGAGTTGCCGGAGCCGTCCACGAAATATAAGATCCAAGACCACAGTAATCGTCGTTAGCTGCAACGGCACCAGACATAGGATTAGAACTGTTTATTGTTAAATAGGGGTCGCCAGAATAATATGCTGATGGAGCTATAGAATTACAATAAGTAAACACATAAGTGCACCCAGCCTGAGCAGGAAAAGCAACATAACCCATACAAGAATGCTGAAAAAACTGCCAATTCATGCTTGGGGAAATATTACCAAGATTCGTGGCACAACAACATTGAGACCAGGAAGAAAAAGAACTTAGTGTTAAAAAAATTATAAATGAGATTCTAAGAAGTATCGATTTAAGCATAACCAAATAATTTTATGTAAAGTTAGCTAAACTGACGCAATATCAAAAAGCAAGTTGCCTAAATGATTATTTCTACCAAATAAATTAATATTCCCTTAATTTTATTTGATGAGTTTGATTCTTAAGCAAGCTCTTTGTGTATATTATTTAAGTAAATTAACATGTCCAGCGATAATTTTTCGCTCGTCTGTTTCAGGTATTTTTACCATTATCTGATAGGTATATACTCCTGGTTGAGCATCTAGGCCTTCTGTGCCATAGGATCCATCCCATCCTATTGCTACATCATGTGTTTCGAAAACAATTTCTCCCCAACGATTATATATCAGCATTGTATAATTTTGATAATCGATCCCGGAAGAAAAGATAGGATTAAACGTTTGGTTAAACTTGTCTCCATCTGGCGTAAAAGTGTTGGGAATATAAAACGATGCCGTTTCTTCATAACCAATCGTCATTGATGTGCTATCCATACATCCCATAGAGGTGGTAGCAATTAATGTGACTGTAAAACCATTATTGGTTCCTGAATACAAATGAATCGGATTCATTTCATTACCCAACGTTCCGTCACCAAAACTCCAGATATAGCCACTTGCACCAATACTAGTGTTGATAAAGGTTACTGATTCATTGGGTTGAGTGAAATCGTTTATAGAAGTGGAGAAATTTGCTGTAGGGTTTTCTTGAACGCATATATAACCATTTGTCGTGGTGGAATTCACACAACCGTTCATAGTAGCTGTTAAAGTAATATCGTAGCAACCTGTATTTAAAAATGTCAAACTTGCTTGATCTCCTATCCCAGAAGCTCCGTTTGATCCTGTCCACTGATATGTTGCTAATTGATTCGTTGTGTCGGCGTTAAATTGTACACTTAAAGGGGCGCAACCACTTAATGTATCCGCAATAAAGATGGCTGCTGGAAGTGGATTAACGGCTACCGTTCCTTGTGCAGAAGTACTTACGCAACCATTTAGCGTATAAACAACAGAGTAGTTTGAGTTGATCTGAGGATTAACAGTTATCGTTGAAGTCGTCTGGCCACCTTGTGCCCATAAATAAGTGCCTCCCGGTATATTTGGCGTCGCAGTTAATGAATCAACATCCCCTTGGCAAATCGTTATTGAATTGACACTCACCGTTGGTATTGGATTAACCGTTACAGCTCCAGTTGCTGGGGCACTAGGACATCCAGCCAACGTATACACCACATTGTAATTGGTACTTGAAGCTGGGGAGGTCGAAATAGAGGAGGTTGTTTCGCCGCCTTGTGTCCATAAATAAGAACCGCCTGGCGCGTTTGGTGTGGCTGTTAATTGAGCATTATCACCTAAACATATGGTTGAGTTGGTGACATTTACCGTTGGTGTTTGGTTTACAGTAACCACAACATCCTCTGTCGCTGGACAACCATTGTAATTATACAAAATATTATACGTTGTGGTCGTTGCTGGACTTACGGTAATTGTTGGAGTAGATTGTGATGTAGACCAAATTATCGTGCCGCCTGCGCCTCCAGGAAAATATGTGGGGCTTAATGTAACGCTTTGTCCAGAACAAATTGCCGTGTCCAAAATAGTGATTAATGGCGTTGGGGCAACCGTTATTATCACTGTTGAACTATCAACACATCCGTTTGCCGCTGTAACAACAACGGTATATGTTCCCGCTGTAGCAATACTAACATTTACATTGCTTCCTAAACCATTATTCCAAGCATATTGGCCTCCGCCACTTGCACTTAGGTTAATGGTGGCGTTGTTACAATCAATAACTGTTGCTCCTGAATTGTTTGTTATTTGTACCGGTGGTAAAACAACGTTTTGTGTCAATGTTATGTTCTGAGAAACAGGACAACCATTGGGGTCAATCATGTTTACAGTATACTGACCCGGCAGAGTAAAACTATTTGCTGCCGTGCTTACAGAAGAGCCTCCGGTCCAAGTATACGTTACTCCTCCTGTTGCTTGAAGATTGATAACTGGGTTAGCACATGTTAAAATCGTAGTTCCTGACAAGTTGTTTATTGCAACTGGCACTTGACTTAACGATTGCAAAATAGTCGCTGTTGCGTTTACAACACAACCATTTGCATCAGTCACAACCACTGTATAAACGCCTGCTTGTAAATTAGCTAAATCTTCTGTTGTTACTTGATTTGACCACAAATACGTATACCCAAGGGTTCCGCCACTTACGGTAAGGTTGATGGAACCTACTCCATTCAAACATAGGATGTTTACCTGAGTAGTCGTTGCTGCTAAAGCTGCGGCTGGCTGGGTGACTACTGCCGTTGCAGTTGCCGTACAACCATTCGCATCAAGTACGGTTACCGTATAACTTCCTGATGGTATTGCCGTGAGGTTTTGGGTGGTAGCATTATTGGACCAACTATAGGTGTAAGGGGCAGAACCGCCTGATGGAGTTGCGTTAATTGCACCCGTGCTATTTCCAAAACACAAGACGTTGGTTTGAGTAGTACTTACCGTTAAGCCAATTTGAGGTTGGGTGATCGTTACACTTGCATTGGCGGTACAGCCATTTGCATCTGTTACGACAACACTATACGTGCCCGCTGCTAGGTTTATGAGGTTTTGGGTGGTCGCATTATTGGACCATAAATAACTATATGCTGGGGTTCCTCCCGCGGGGGTGAGGTTTATGGATCCTGTACTCGTACCAAAACATAAAATGTTAGTTTGTGTATTCGTTAATGTCAATGGTGCTTGAGGTTGTGTAATGGTAGCCGTTACTGTGGTAGTACAACCATTCGCATCTGTAACAGTTACTGTATAGGTTCCTGCAGGTACACCAATAGCACTTTGTGCCGTTGAACCACCTGTCCATACATAAGTGTAAGGCGCTGTTCCACCTGTTGGCGTCATGTTTACGCTTCCTGTGTTGCCACCAAAACAAGCGATCATTACCTGAGTAGTCGTTGCCGCTAAAGCTGCGGCCGGTTGAGTGATGATTACCGTTGCAGTTGCCGTACAGCCATTTGCATCCGAAACAGTTACTGTATAACTTCCAGAAGGAATTGCCGTGAGGTTTTGGGTGGTAGCACCATTTGACCAACTATAGGTGTAAGGAGCAGATCCTCCGGATGGAGTTGCGTTTATTGCACCCGTGCTATTTCCAAAACACAAAACATTCGTTTGAGTAGTAGTAACTGTTAAGCCAGTCTGAGGTTGGATGATCGTTACACTTGCATTGGCGGTACAACCATTTGCATCTGTTACAACAACACTATACGTACCTGCTGGTAACGATGTGAGGTTTTGGGTGGTCGCATTATTTGACCATAAATAAGTATATGCAGGGGTTCCGCCCGCTGGTGTAAGGTTTATGGCTCCTGTACTATTACCGAAACAGCTTACGTTCGTTTGTGTATTCGTTAATGTGAGGGGCGCTTGGGGTTGTGTAATAGTAGCCGTTACTGTGGTAGTACAACCATTCGCATCTGTAACCGTTACTGTATAGGTTCCTGCAGGTACACCAATAGCACTTTGTGCCGTTGAACCACCTGTCCATACATAAGTGTAAGGCGCTGTTCCACCTGTTGGCGTCATGTTTACACTTCCTGTGTTACCACCAAAACAAGCAATCATTACCTGGGTAGTCGTTGCCGCTAAAGCTGCGGCCGGCTGAGTGATTACGGCTGTTGCAGTGGCTGTACAGCCATTCGCATCCGTAACAGTTACCGTATAACTTCCTGATGGTATTGCTGTGAGGTTTTGGGTGGTAGCACCATTTGACCAACTGTAGGTGTAAGGGGCAGAACCTCCTGATGGGGTTGCATTAATTGCACCCGTGCTATTTCCAAAACACAAGACGTTGGTTTGAGTTGTACCTACCGTTAAGCCAATTTGAGGCTGGATGATGTTGATTGTTACCGGAAGAGAAACACAACCGGCTGCACTTGTTGCCACATAAGTATATGATCCCGGTGCAAGGTTTGTTGTTGGTGTAGCGCCATAAGTGAAAGGAGCAGTACCGCCACTAGCGCTCAAAGTAACACTTCCGCTTCCGCCAAAACAAGCAATGTTGTTTGGTGTTACCGTTAATACTGGGGGACCGCTTACGGTAACAAGCGCCGTGGCTTGACAACCATTTGAAGAAGAGTAAGTAATAGTTGTTGTTCCAGCACTAAGCCCCGTTACTAAACCACTTGGACTTATCGTTGCAACAGCAGTATTAGAACTCATCCATGGAGAGCCAGATGGCGGTACAGGGTTTGACAACTGAGTTGTCGACCCTTGACATATCGTTAAATTTCCTGCAATAGGTTGTGAAATATTTATGCTAACCGTCGTTGAAACTGTTGCTGTGCAGCCTCCGTTATTAACGGTAACGGTATAGGTGCCTACATTTGAAAGAGATAGGTTGGGAATCGTTGGGTTTTGCAATGAGGAAGAGAAGTTATTTGGCCCAGTCCAACTATATGTTCCCCCACCGGATGAATTAAGTTGAATGGTTTGTCCAGGACAATACGGCCCTGTATTTGTAGCGGTCGAACCCGCAATATTTGAAACAGTGATGGTAACATAGCCATTGTTTGAATTACCCCCTGGAGCACATGTTCCCCCAACAGGAACAAGTGAAGAGCCACCGCCGCCACCGCCACCGCCGTTACCTCCTGTGCAACACCCATCATTTCCGCCGCCACCGCCACCATAATATCCGCCACCGCCGCCGCCGCCAGATGCGGTTTGCCAATATCCTCCTTGACCACCTTGTCCCAGAAATCCTGCTTGACCACCTGGTGGCGTTCCCGCCCATGGGGTTCCTCCATTTCCACCAGACCCTTGGGTTCCTCCTCCACCTCCAGTGCCATATGTACTGCAACCCTGGGCTCCATTGTTACAATTTGCTGCTCCCCCGCAAACTGGAGATGATCCACCGCTGCGTCCACCACCTCCACCGGCTACGATAAAACGATTTAATAAGGCAGTGCCACCTGACCGGATATCGGTGCCGCCTCCACCACCCCAAGAACGATAAGTACTCGAGCCCGTAGAATTGTGGCCTGTACCTCCGCCATTCCAACCGCCAGAAGTGCCGCCTTGAATCCCCATGCCACCAACGTAAATATAAAGAGTTTGACCAGGAGTTACCGAATAGCAAGTTTTGGTGATTATGGCGCCATTTCCCCCATTAAACCCACCACCCTTAGCGCCTGCAACCGTAAAGTTTACACTAAAAACCCCCGCAGGGACAACCCATTGTTGTTGTCCGCCGGTGAAATTAAACGTTACTGTTTGGCTATATAAAAATGAGAAACTAGCTAAAAAAACAAAATAAAAAACAATAGAACAATTAGTTTTCATTAAAGGCTTTACTACGGTTGTATTTTTAAACATAAAAATTGAAAATTCAATAAAAAGACGAAACATAAATACTGCCGTTGCCTTGTATTCGTTTGCTTAACAATAACTTAATCTGATTAGTTTCAAACTTACCACTAATTTGCGATAAATACAATAGTTTATAGCGAACAACTATAGTGACCCGGTGGTCAAAGATGCTAATAGAAGAAAAAATAAAGAAATGGGCTTTTTAAATTAGCCTATTTTATTGGGGGAAATTGCGAATTAATATAAACTATTTAAGTCCCTGCTAAATAATTCACATTTCAAATGATTCCATAAATTTTGTGGTAAAATTCCCAGAATTAAATTCTGGGTTTTCCATTAGTTTTTGATGAAATGGAATCGTTGTTTTTACCCCCTCAATAATATATTCATCAAGTGCTCTTTTCATTTTAAGAATCGCTTCTTCACGAGTTTGAGCGACGACTATTAACTTTGAAATCATAGAGTCGTAATGCGGCGGTATAGAATATCCAGCGTAAACGTGGGTGTCAATTCTAACCCCATGTCCACCAGGCGAATGATATTGTACTATTTTTCCCGGACTTGGCCGAAAATCATTCAGTGGGTCTTCAGCATTAATTCGGCATTGAATAGCATGCATAAGCGGGAGGTAATTTTTCCCTGATATTTTTTCGCCTGCTGCAATTTTAATTTGCTCCTTTATCAAATCAAAATTAATAACCTCTTCAGTAATGGTGTGTTCAACTTGAATCCTTGTATTCATTTCCATGAAGTAAAAATCTCTATTTTTATCCACTAGAAATTCAACTGTGCCCACTCCTTCATATTTTACTGCCTTAGCCGCTTTGATTGCAGCTGTGCCCATTCTTTCGCGGAGTTCATCCGTCATAAATGGCGAAGGCGTTTCTTCTACTAATTTTTGATGGCGGCGCTGAATAGAACAATCTCGTTCAGACATATGGCAGGCATTTCCGTATTGATCGCCTGCGATTTGAATTTCTATGTGACGAGGTTCTTGTATGAACTTTTCCATATAAATCCCATCATTTCCAAAAGCAGCCGATGCTTCTTGTCTGGCGGAATCCCATGCTGCTTGCATTTCATCTGCCTTCCAGACAATCCGCATTCCCTTACCGCCACCTCCAGCGGTTGCTTTTAAAATAACCGGATATTTTACCAATTCGGCATTGGAAAGGGCCTCCTTAACATCTTTTATTAAGCCTTTAGATCCGGGGATGCAAGGAACTCCAGCTTTAATCATAGTTGCTTTTGCCGTTGCCTTGTCTCCCATACCAGCAATTTGCTCTGGTAAGGCACCAATAAACTTAATTCCGTGTTCTTGACAAACCTTAGAAAACTTTTCGTTTTCGGACAAAAACCCATAGCCCGGGTGAATTGCATCAGCGTTCGTTATTTCCGCAGCTGCAATAATATTGGGGATGGAAAGGTATGATTTTGAACTCATGGGTGGGCCAATACAAACCGCTTCATCAGCGAATCTGACTGGAAGACTGTCCTTGTCTGCAGTTGAATAAACGGCCACTGTTTTTATTCCCATTTCCTTACAAGTACGAATAATGCGCATAGCAATTTCGCCCCTGTTAGCGATTAGTATTTTTTTAAACATTTGTCTATATTATTACTGTTATGGCTCAACTAAAAATAAAGGTTGGTCGTACTCAACTGGAGAGGAATCGTCTACCAATACCTTCACTATTTTTCCCGACACCTCTGCCTCAATCTCATTAAACAATTTCATTGCTTCAATAATACAAATTTTATCCCCTTTTTGAATCATCGTTCCCACTGAAACGAAGGGGTCTTTTTCGGGGCTAGTAGAACGATAAAAAGTTCCTATCATACTCGATTTTATCGTAATTAAATTACTTGCAACTTCAGCAACGGGCTCAGCGACAACCTGTGCTACAGGCGCAGGAGTTGTAATAGCCGCTTGTTGAATAACTGGTGCCTGTTGAATAACTTGCGGTGCCTCATGAATGGAATTTGTTCCTCCATCAATTGCAATAAAAAAATCATCCCGCTCAATTTCCACCCTCCCAATACCTGTTTTCGCGACAAGTTTAATTAGTTCTCTTATTTCTTCCGTTGTCATATTGTTTGTGTTAAAAATTTACTATTTAAGAATTGTATGCCCATTTGATATAAACCGCTCCCCACGTAAACCCACCTCCAAATGCCGATAAAATAATATTGTCACCTTTTTTAAGTTGATTTTCATAATCCCAAAGACAAAGGGGAAGTGTTCCCGCTGTTGTATTGCCATATTTTTGAATATTAATCATCACCTTTTCACTAGGAAGCCCCATACGATTAGCTGTAGCATCGATGATTCTTAGGTTGGCTTGGTGTGGGACTAACCAAGCAACATCATCACTTGTTAACTTATTTTTTTCCATTATTTCTGCTGAAACCTCCGCCATATTTGTCACCGCAAATTTATAAACTTGCTTTCCTTCTTGTTTGACATAATGCATCCGATTATCCACTGTTTCGTGAGAAGAAGGCATGGCTGAACCTCCGCCGGGCTGGATTAAAAACTGACGGCCTGAACCATCACTTCTTAGAATGAAATCTTGTAATCCTAATCCTTCTTCATTTGGCTCTAAAAGTACAACACCGGCACCGTCACCAAAAATCACACAAGTTGTGCGGTCTTGATAATCAACAATTGATGTCATTTTATCTACTCCTACAACCAATACTTTTTTGTATTTTCCAGTCTCAATAAATTGGGACCCTGTTGAAAGAGCGAATAAAAACCCCGAACACGCCGCATTTAAATCAAAGCCCCAAGCATTCTTCATTCCCGTTTTATCACAAAGTACATTTGCAGTACTTGGAAAAGGATAGTCGGGAGTAACCGTGCCTACAATTACCAATTCAATTTCTAAGGGATCAATGTTTTTTTTACGCAAAATAGCATTTACCGCTTCCATCGCCATGTCAGAAGAGGCACCATCCTTCATTATTCGCCTTTCCTTGATTCCCGTTCTAGACAAAATCCAATCATCAGAAGTATCTACAATCTTAGATAAATCTTCATTAGTCAACACGTCCTTTGGAACAAAACCATGAACACCTGTAATTGCGGCTGATATTTTCTTCATAATTAATTAAATGCCCTATTTATTTTTTTTGACAGATTAGATTTCGCAACATCAAAAGCAAGTAAAAGCATGTTTTTTACTGCTATATCATTAGAAATACCATGTCCAATAATTACATTGCCTTTCACCCCTAAGATGGGTGTTCCCCCATAATTCTCATAGTTAAAGCGCTCGAAATATTCATCTTTAATACCCCTTTGTTTTAATAAAGTATAAATCCCTTCTGCTTCTTTGAGTACAATGTTGCCTGTAAATCCATCACAAACAATTACATCTGCATGACCTTGAAAAATATCTCTCCCTTCAATGTTGCCTGTAAAGAAAATATCCTCGGATTCCGCCATTAATTTATACGTCGCTTGCGTTACTAAATTCCCCTTCGTTTCTTCTTCTCCTATATTTAAAAGAGCAACGCGAGGCTTATTAACACCATAAACATATTTAGTATACAAAGAGCCTAAAACAGCGAATTGGTATAATACATCCGCTCTACAATCAGCATTTGACCCAACATCTAAAAGAATCGTGTTCGCTCCATTAATTGCCGGCAAAGTAGATGTAATACAAGGACGAATTATCCCTGGTATATTTTTTATTTTGTAGATCGACCCCACTAACATTGCGCCGGTGTTGCCTGTACTTGCAAAGGCGTTTAACTTTCCTTTGGACAACATTTCGAAACCGACAGAAATAGAACTTTTGGGTTTTTGAGTAAAAGCACGAGCAGGATGATCAAGCATAGTAATGACATCAGGGGCATGAACAATTTCAAATTGCAAATTTTCTGTGTTCTCTGCTTCTAAGGCAATAGAAATCTCATCTTGATTCCCAATCAAAACAATAGAAACACTTTCTTGAAGTGTTTTTTTAGCAAGAATTGCTCCTCTTATGTTTGCGAGAGGGGCGAAGTCTCCGCCGGAAATATCTATGCCTACCCTCATAAAAAGTTCGCGAAATTAAGCCGCAACTTCTTTTTCAGCTACAACTCTTCCTTTGTAGTACAATTTTCCCTCATGCCAATGTGCATGGTGAAAAAGGTGAGGTTGTCCAGTTGTAGGACAAGTAGCGATATTCTTTGCTACTGCATTGATATGAGTCCTTCTTTTATCTCTTCTGGTTTTGGAGATTTTTCGTTTAGGATGTGCCATAATATTAACTTATTATTAATTCAATTTTTTTAATTTTTCCCATCTAGGGTCTTCTTTTTTTATTGCCGCATTTTCATCTGGAATGTTGGCCGTATGTTTTTTTAATATATTTAACATTTCCTGATTACATTGATCTGGCTGATGTGTCGCATCTACCGAAAGAGCAATTACAATCATTTCATATATTGGGTGAGAAACATCAATTTCATACGTGTCTGGGTGCAGAACTATCAATCCTTCATCTTCTTCGTCATCTGTGCCAAACTTATAAACCACGGATAAGTCCGTGTTTATTTCAAGCTCAACTCCTTCATTACAACGGCTACATGCCTGAACAACATTGCCTGTTGCCCAGAAATCAGCCCTCAACATGGTTTCTTTTTTTTCCAATTCAAGATGGACATTAAATCGTCCATTTTCAATTGTTAAATGCGGTACATTTTCAAAGAACGTTTGCGTAAATTCAAAATCATATTCATGTACGCCTAGCTTAATACCTGCAAAAGGAACAACAAATTCGCTGTTTTTTTTCATATTCAGGTAGTTAAACAAGGGGACAAAGTTACTCTTTTTTTTTAAAACAAAAAAACTCTTTTAATAGCCATCACCTTGAGTTCGCTTTGTCTTTTTCTCCAACCGTAATCGGCAGAGCGTTTAAAACTATTTCTCGTTCAAATTTTCTCGTTTTATAGATGTCAATTGCCAAATAAATCGCGCTTCGCATTGATTGCGCGGAAGCCACATATTTTGGCGCAATATCGAATGCGGTTCCGTGGTCTGGCGACGTGCGAACAATTGACAGGCCCGCTGTAAAATTAACGCCTTCATCAAAAGCCAAGGCCTTAAATGCCGCTAAGCCTTGATCGTGATACATTGCTAACACACCATCAAATTTAGTTCGTTGATCCGAGCCAAAAAATCCATCTGCAGCATATGGTCCATAAACCATTATCCCATTATTTTTACAAGCGGAAATTGCCGGGTTAATTATTTCTAATTCCTCCTGCCCTATTTTTCCGTTTTCCCCGGCGTGAGGGTTGAGTCCAAGCACAGCAATCTTTGGGCGCATAATGCCAAAATCCCTTCGGAGAGACTTGTCAAACTCAGTAATTTTATTGCTTATTTTTTCTTTTGATAAATTCTGAGGAACATCTTTAATTGGTGTATGAGTTGTGACAAGCGCCACCCTAAGTTGAGGAGAAGCCATGATCATTAGCGCTTCTTCCTGGCCCGCCATTTCAGCCAAATACTCCGTATGGCCTGGAAATTTAAACCCTGCTTGCTGAACACTTTCTTTAGAAATAGGGGCTGTAACCAACACGTCAATATCACCACTTGCTAAATCCAAGGCTGCTTTTTCTAAAGACTTTATTGCCAACGTGGCTGTTTCGCTAGAGGGAACCCCTACCGTAGGCTCGATAATTTGATCCCAACAATTAATTACATTTATTTTATTTTTTTCTATTTGAGAGGATGATGTGCAAACCTGAAAAGAAAACTCCTGTGCATTCAACATTTTTTTACAATGTAAAATCGCTTTACTTGATCCATAAATTATCGGAGTGAATTCTTCCAATACACGTAGGTCTTTCAGTGCTTTAATTATTACTTCCGGTCCAATTCCGTTAATATCTCCAATAGAAATCCCAACCCTTATTTGTTGATTTTTCGGTGTGTCTTTTTCCATCAGTTTAGTAGTTTTTTAAAAATTGATATAAAAGCCTAACGCCATAACCCGTTCCAGAAATGCCTTTATAATTTTCTTTTGTGTCCAACCAAGTTGGTCCGGCAACGTCCATGTGAACGTATGGCGCCTTAACAAAGGTTTCTAGAAACTTCCCGGCAGAAATCATCCCTCCATTGGGCCCACCAATGTTTTTTAGGTCCGCAATTTTTGATTTCATATCTTCCTTATATTCATCCCAAAAAGGAAAGCGAACAACTCGCTCATGCGTTTGCACTCCTGCTTTTTCAAGTTTATTAAAAACCTCATCCTTTGCATTTCCCATCACAATAGCGGCGTGGGTCCCAATCGCTCGAACAGCGGCTCCAGTAAGCGTTGCTGCATCTATAACCAATTCGGGATTGTACTTTTCTGAGTAAGAAAGTGCGTCCGCAAGAATCATTCTTCCTTCCGCATCCGTATTCAACACCTCCACCGTTGTCCCATTAAACATCGTTATGACATCCCCTGGTGTATACGCATTCATTCCTGGTCGATTGTCCGTTGCGGGAACAAGAGCCACGATGTGCAGTTTCAATTTTTGTTTTGCCGCCAAACAAATCGCACCAATAACAGCGGCTGCTCCTGCCATGTCACTTTTCATACAGTCCATGGATCCAGTTGTAGGCTTCAAACTCAAGCCACCCGTATCATACACGACCCCCTTACCAATTAATATTATTGGCTTTTTATTTTTGTGTCCCTCGGGTTTATATTCGGCAATAGTAAGTGTTGGTGGATCGATTGAACCTTTGTTAACAGAGAGCAAGCCCCCCATTTTCAAGGCCTCAATTTTCGCTTTTTCTAAAATATCAACCCTCACTCCAATTGGCGACAACAAGATACTTATTTGTTGAGCAAACTGCTCCGCATTTAAATGAGAAACTGGTAAGTTCACCATGTCTCTGGCCCAAAAAACTGTATCAACTATATTGGTTAGTTCCTCGGAGAGTGATGAGTTAATTTCCGATGGACAGTAAACGCAATTAAATTTCACTTTTAGCGAAGGTTTTTTCGTCAGGAAGCGCTCAAAAAGATAAGATGAAAGTAGCATCCCTTCTAAAAATGGCAACATGTTGGATTTGGCACCATCAATTTCCGCCTCCGTGACTTTGTCTTTTAAAAAATGAAAAATGTCATGGCCAATAATACGTAAGGCTTCATCACTCTTTTCATTATCATTAACGACGATATTGATCCCTTTTTCACTTTTTAAATACGCCCAAGAATTACCGCTTTCAATTAATTCATCTGCTAAAAATTTATCCGAACCAGTTCCTTTAGCTGTTTTTTTCGCGTTCTGAATCAGAATAATCGTTTTGCAATTTCTTTTATTATTTCTTTCTTTTAATAGCACTTTCAATAAAATTAGAAGTCAAAGTTAGTCAACATTCTCATCAAAGGGCAAAAAAGACAAGTCATTTGTATTTTTTAAAAAATTATCTATAAGCACAGGAACCGGATAGTGAAACAATTCCTTACTTGGAATTCGCAGCAAATCGCTGGTAGTCTTGTCTACTTCTAAACCCGCTTTAAAACAAAGAAAAACAGCTGTTATGCGTTGGTGTGATAAAATATGATTTATTTCTGCTGACTGATATAACAGCTCGTTTTTATGTTTTTCAATATACTCAAGCTGTCCTTTCTTATCTACAAATTCCTCCAAAGGGAATTCATATAAACCCTGCCAAATATCTTTACCAGTTCGTTTTTGAATAAATGTATCGTTTCCAACTGAAAAAACTTTGTAAATAAAAAACCGTTTTTTTGTTTTCGTTTTTTTTGATTTGACAGGTCGTTGACTAACCGTTCCCTTTGAATTTGAGGCACACAGATGCAACAAAACACACTTATTACAGTCCGGATTTTTGGGTGTACATTGTAAAGCTCCAAATTCCATGATTGCTTGGTTAAAAATTGCAGGGCTTCTTCTGTCTAATAATTCATTCGCCAAAATTTTAAATTCTATTTTTCCGGCAGAAGAATCCATTGGTGTATCTACATCGAAAAGCCTACTCAACACCCTAAAAACATTTCCATCAACCACCGCTACCTTTTCATCAAATGAGAACGATGCAATTGCAGCAGCAGTGTACTCGCCAATCCCTTTCAACTTAATAATTTCACTGTAAAATGTTGGGAAAATGCCCCCATAATTATTTTCGAGTTCTTTAGCCGTTGCTAACATATTTCTAGCCCTTGAATAATATCCAAGCCCTTGCCATAGACGAAGCACGTCATCTTCATTTGCATTGGAGAGACTTTTTAATGTTGGATATGACTCAACAAACTTTAGGTAATAAGGAAGGCCTTGATTTACTCGGGTTTGTTGTAATAAAATCTCACTCAACCAAATTTTGTAGGGGTCTATCGTCTTTCGCCAGGGCAAATCACGCTTGTTCATTTGATACCATGAAATTAAAATGCCTTGATAATTAACCATTTATTTGTTTTTTTCTTTTTTTTTTTGAAAAAAGCGTCTTTAAAAGTAATAACTAATTTATTTTTGTACCCAAAACTACTCATTGTTAATTTTATAAAACAACTAATTATTATGACCAAAGCAGATATTGTAACTGAAATTGCTACACAAACAGGGTTGGAAAAAGCAGAAGTATTAAGAGCTGTAGAAGCATTTATGACTTCCATTAAGACTTCACTTACAAGTGGAAAAAACGTTTATTTAAGGGGGTTTGGCAGCTTTGTCGTAAAGGAAAGAGCACAAAAGACGGGGAGAAATATTTCAAAAAACACGACCATAATCATACCAGCACATAACGTTCCTACTTTCAAAGCGTCGAAAACTTTTGTTGAGCAAGTTAAAAAGGAGCTTACAATTGGGTAATCTCTTTTTGAAAATATAAAAAAATATCTTACCTTTGCAATCCGTTTTAAAAAGCGATCACATTTTAAAACGTACAAAAATTAAATTCAACACGATAAACTTTATAATATGCCAAGCGGTAAGAAGAGAAAAAGACATAAAATGGCGACGCACAAGCGTAAGAAACGATTAAGAAAAAATCGTCATAAAAAGAAGAAATAAGCTTACCATTTAAAATATGAAAGCTCACCACAAAATGGTTGAGCTTTCGTATTTTTACATAAAAAAATCACTGTGGGCTTAGAACTAGTAGTAGACGCAAGAACTAACGGAGTTTGGTTGGCCTTGCTTCGAGATAGTAAATTAATAGAACTTCATGAAGAGCGAGGAAATTCAGACTTTGCTGTTGGCGATGTCTATTTAGGAAAAATCCGCAGGCTTTCCCCTAGTTTAAACGCTGCATTTGTAGATGTAGGCCATGACAAAGATGCTTTTTTACATTATTTGGATCTTGGACAACATTTTAACTCTCTAAATAAATTTACCAAGGACACGATGCGTAACAAGCAAAGTGTGCATGATTTAATGTATTTTAAATTAGAGAAAGATTTGGAGAAGTCGGGTAAAATTGACGCTGTCCTTTCCTCATCACAATCCATTCTGGTACAAATTACTAAAGAGCCCATCTCAACAAAAGGCCCTCGTCTTTCTTCTGAAATAACATTGGCCGGACGTTATCTAGTATTAGCTCCATTCTCCAATAAAATATCGATCTCTCAAAAAATAAAAGAGCCAGAAGAACGCAAGCGGCTTAAAGATTTAATGGAGAGAATCATACCAAAGAATTTTGGTGTTATCATTCGTACGGTAGCTGAAAACAGACTTACCGAAGACTTGGAGCAAGACCTAAATGATTTATTGGAAAAGTGGAAAAAAATCCATTCTAACACAAAAGGGTCTGAAGCTCCTAAACGTGTTTTAGGTGAATTAAACACGACCACCTCTATACTTAGGGACTTGCTTAACGGTGATTTTACAAACATATATGTAAATGATCCAAAAATGTTTTCAGAAATGAAAACATATATAATGGGAATATCACCTGGTAAAGAAGAAATTCTTAAGGCTTACGATTCAAAAATTCCAATTTTTGAAAAGTTTGGTGTAAACAAGCAAATCAAAACCTTATTTGGAAAGAAAGTTCCTATGCCTAGCGGGGGTTATTTGATCATTGAGCACACAGAGGCAATGCATGTAATTGACGTAAATAGCGGCAATAGAAAGGGCGCTGATGGTCAAGAGAATAATGCTTTAGGAACCAATCTTGAAGCGGCGGCTGAAGTGGCGCGTGTTCTACAATTGCGTGACATGGGCGGTATCATCTGTGTCGATTTTATCGATATGCACGAGAAAGAAAATAATCGGGTTCTCTTTGAAAAGATGAAGGAATTCATGCGATCAGATCGTGCAAAACACAATATTATTCCACCTTCAAAATTTGGAATCATTGAAATTACTCGGCAACGTGTTCGTCCTCAAACGGAGATAAAAACAGCTGAAGCATGTCCAACATGCAGTGGAACGGGCGAAATACAGGCCAGTATTTTATTTGCTGAAGAAATAGAAGCCAATCTAAAATTCCTGGTTTTAGACCAAAAAGTTAGCGGTGTGTCACTACAAGTTCATCCATACCTTGAGGGGTATTTCAAAAAGGGTGGGTTTTTACGCTCTAAGCAGTGGGCGTGGTACTTTAAATTTAAAAAGTGGATCCCTGTAATTGGGGTAAGCTCTTTGAATTTATTAGATTATTCTTTTGTAGATAAAGAACACGAAGAAATTCCTTTATAAAATGTCTAGCTATTCCGCCTTATTCATGTCGGAAAAAATTAAAATGGAGCGTTTTTGCGCCTATGAAGACCGATGTGTCTTTCAATTACGCAAAAAGCTGCAGAATTCACTGCTTTCTGAAGAAGAAAAAGAGTTGTTGATTTCCATTCTGATTAAGGATCGTTTTTTAGATGATTTTCGTTTTGCCTGTTCCTATGTCAGTGGTAAATCACGAATAAAGAAATGGGGGACACAAAAAATTTATCGTGGCTTGAAATCTTATCAAATTAATGCGGATCTAATCTCATTAGCGATGAAAGAAATTGTTTTAGATGATTATTTGAGAACCCTAAAAGAATTAATCGAGCGAAAAAAAATACTCTTATCGGCCATACAGGACCCGTATAAAAAGAAAGTGAAAATAATCCGTTATTTAACAGGAAAGGGTTACTCCTTAACAGATATCTATCGATCCGGTATAGAGGAAGATTAATCCAAGAGAGAAACCTCTATAATTTCTCCAAGTTTTTGAATTTTTATTCTTCCCATCTTAACGAGGTTTTTGGTGGTTGCATCCCAAGCTTTGTTGCTCATTTCCACTTTCGCACGTAATTCAACTATATTAATCGGATTATCTTTCTCCAAAATAGCGCAGACTTGTTTCTCAGATTCAGAAAGTTGCTCCTGGTGAGAAGTGGATTCAACCCTCATTTGCGGAAAAAACAACACTTCTTGAATCGACGGGTTATTCGTTAATAACATCACAAATCGATCAATTCCAATACCCATTCCAGAGGTCGGAGGCATTCCGTACTCTAGGGCCCTTAAAAAATCTTGGTCGATAAACATGGCTTCATCGTCTCCTTTTTCTGAAAGCGTCATTTGCTCTTCAAATCGTTCCCGTTGATCAATTGGGTCATTTAATTCGGAATAAGCATTTGCTATTTCTTTCCCATTAATCATTAACTCAAATCGCTCTGTTAATTCTGGATTGTCTCTGTGCTTTTTACATAACGGAGACATTTCAATTGGATAATCAGTAATAAAGACAGGTTGTATATAATTCGCCTCACATTTTTCTCCGAACAACTCATCAATTAACTTGCCTTTTCCCATTGAATTGTCCGTGCTAATTCCATTTTTCGCACATGCTTCTCGCAATTCTTCTTCATTTTTTCCATAGATATCAAATCCTGTAAACTCAATGATAGCGTCGCGCATAGTAATTCTCTTAAATGGGGCCTTAAGCGATATATTATTTTGCCCGACCATAATTTCTGTGGTGCCACAAACATCTAAGGCAACACGCTCAATCATCCTTTCAGTAAAATCCATCATCCAGTTATAGTCTTTGTAGGCCACATAGATTTCTAACATGGTAAACTCTGTATTATGTGTCCTGTCTAAGCCCTCATTTCGGAAATCTTTTGCGAACTCAAAAACGCCATCAAAACCGCCCACAATAAGTCTTTTCAAATAGAGTTCATTGGCAATTCTCAAATACAAGGGCATGTCTAGAGCATTATGATGCGTTATAAATGGTCGTGCAGCAGCGCCTCCAGGAATGGGCTGAAGTATTGGGGTTTCAACCTCTAGGTAATTGAATTCCTCAAAAAACCGACGCATGGACGTGATGGCTTTAGACCTTTTAATAAAGGTCTCTTTGACCTGTGGATTAACTAATAAATCAACATAGCGTTGGCGATATCTGAGTTCTGGATCTGTAAAAGCATCGTGCAACCTTCCGTCTGCATCTGTTTTTGGGAACGGAAGTGGTTTTAAAGATTTGCTTAAAAGAACCAATTCTTTTACGTGAACACTTTCCTCGCCAACCTGCGTAGTAAACAACACCCCTTTAACGCCTATAATGTCGCCTAAATCTAAATATCGCTTAAACAAATCATTGTAAAGTGATTTATCTTCATTTGGACACAATTCGTCTCTATTGATATACAACTGTATTCTCCCACTAGCGTCTTGGAGTTCAACAAAGGATGCTTTTCCCATAATTCGCTGGCTCATCATTCTTCCTGCCAAGCAAACCGCTTTTCCTTCCTCGAAGTTTTCTTTAATTTCAGAGGCATAAATAGAAACCGGATACATGTCTGCTGGAAATGGGTTAATGCCCATTTCAATAATTTTATTTAATGATTCCCGGCGTTGAATTTCTTGTTCGGAAAGATGTTGAATACTCATAGTGGTAAATGTATTGTTTGGGAATTATATCCCATAAATTAGCATGCCTATAGTAAAGTAAATAAATAACCCCACCACATCATTTAAGGTGGTAATAAATGGCCCTGTGGCAATCGCAGGATCGATTTTATATTTATGTAAAACCAGCGGGATAATTGTCCCGATTGTGGAAGCGAATACTATTACGGTTAATAAAGAAATACTTACCACCATTCCTAGTTTCGTGTCTCCGAAAACCAAGGCAAAGCAGAACAAGATAGTAGAAAGTAATATGCCATTCAGCAAACCTATTAAAGTCTCTTTTAAAATTCTCTTTACAGCGCCATCCAACAGCTTGTTTCCTCGGGCCAATGACTGAACAACAATAGCAGATGCCTGCACGCCAACATTTCCTCCCATTGCCGTAATTAAAGGAATAAAAAACGCGAGAGCGGGCAACTTTGTAATCCCCCCTTCAAAGCCAGATAACACCTGTGCTCCAAAGCCGCCTCCAATTAATCCAATTATTAGCCAGGGCAGGCGCCGACCAGAAATCTTCCAAATACTAGCGTCTTTTTCTAGTGGCTCAGAAATACCCGTTGCAAATTGGAAATCGCTATCCGCTCCCTCTTTAATATAATCTACCACATCATCTAGGGTAATTCTTCCAACGAGTTTTTTTTGATAATCAACAACCGGTACAGATACTAAGTCATATTTTTCCATAACATCCGCAACTTCTTCTACAGTATCACTTGTTTTAACGAAAATTATGTTTTTATACTGGTATAAATCTTCTATTGTAGCGTTAGGACCCGCAAATAATATTCGTTTTAAGGATAGTACACCTACCAATTGATCCATGGTGTTAACAACAAATATATTATAAACCTTTTCTACGTCCTCTGCTTGTTTTCTTAGTTCGATAAGCGCTCTTTTAACTGGCCAATCAACATGTGCCTGAAAAAATTCTTTTTGCATTAAACCACCAGCGGAGTTTTCATCATAATTCAATAAATCAACAATGTCTTCAGCCGCCTCATCCTCCATCTGAGAAATAACCTCTTGAATTTGGGCTTTTGAAAATTCCCCAAGGATATCCGCGGCGTCATCTGAATCAAGCTTTTCTAACTGATCTGCAATTTGTTTGGTTGATAATGATGCTATAAAACGGTCTCTTACATCTTCCTCAAGCTCCATTAAGATGTCGGCCTGCGTATCCTCGTCGACTAAAAAATAAATGTATTTTGCCTCATCATTCGATAACTTATCTACAATTTCAGCGATATCAGCATAGTGCAATTCTAGGACGTTGGTCATTAACCAAGAGGCATCTCTCGCTTCGATTTTATTGCGAACAATTCCAAGAAAGTCTTTTGTCAGTTCAAAACGCATCTAGCCTTTATATTTTCACAAAGGTATGGAAAGTGTTTTTGAAATAAAAGGCGGGCGCCTTTTAAAGATTAATCGTGACAAAGCCCCTGCACGACATGAAATAAATCGTGAGCCTCCCTAATCTTTTTAATTAATACGGCATCCTTTGCATTTTTTTCAACAAGGCCATTAACCTCACTACATTTTTTCTCTAAATTCTGAAGTCCTTTTTGAATCAAGTTGGCATCAAAGGACTTTGGCGGAAGAGATTCTTTTAGTAAGATGGCCCTTGCTAATAATTCCCCACTTCTATTGCGAAGTGGCACTAAGTCTCCTTTTTCTGATGGGTGAAAAGTTTGTGCCATTGTCTTGTGAAAGTCCTTCATTGCTGGCCAATTATCCTTCTCTAATTCTATCAACAAAGAATCATTAATTGCTAACGAATATTTTTTTGATACGGCACCCCAATCAATCAATGACCAAGCCGCAGAGAGATAATCCATTCGTTTGTTTTGATAATTCAAATAATACGCGTGTTCCCACACATCAATTCCAACAATCGGGATGCCTCGATCTTTTGCAATATCCATTATTGGATTGTCTTGATTTGGGGTGCTTGTCACCATTAACTTTTTTTCAGGTGTTACAATTAACCAGGCCCAGCCAGAACCAAATCGTGAGACAGCTGCTGCGGAAATTAGTTTTTTCAAACTGTCCATCGTACCATAATCTCTATTAATCGCGGCGGATAATTCATCAGACATTACTCCCTGGCTAACAGGTGGAGCTAATACTTCCCAAAACAAAGAATGATTATAGTGGCCACCGGAATTGTTTCTTACGACGTCAGATCGGAAACTCGCGTAAAACATTAAATCGACAAGAGACTGGCCTTCCATTTTCGTTCCTTTAACCGCCGTGTTGAGATTGTTTACATACGCTTGATGGTGTTTTTTGTGGTGAATCTCCATCGTTAATACGTCTATTTGTGGTGCGTAATCGCCATAAGCATACGGCAAATTAGGAAGGCTAAATGATTGGGAAAAGATCGAGTTCGTTATCAAAAGTATACTCAAACAGAATAGTGCTATTTTCATGAGGGCGTGTTTTTGTTAAAATTACTGAAGATAGCGGAATTATATGCCTTTACCCAAAACTTATTCTTAACGTAAGACAAGTATATTGTGTTATTCTTGTTATTTTTGGACTCCTAATTCATTGGAAATGCCTCAAAAGTATAAAGAATATACTGGATTAAATTTACCAATCATTGCTGCTGAAATCTTAAAAGATTGGGATGAAAAGTTGCTATTTGAACTGTCTGTTTCCAGGCGCGAAAACTGTACGCCTTTTGTTTTTTATGAAGGCCCCCCCTCAGCAAATGGTTTGCCTGGCATCCATCATGTCATGGGTCGTGCAATTAAAGATATTTTTTGCAGGTACAAAACCCTAAAAGGGTTTCAAGTAAAAAGAAAGGCTGGGTGGGACACACATGGATTACCTGTTGAGCTTGGAGTTGAAAAAGAACTTGGAATTACAAAAGAAGATATCGGCAAGACAATTAGCGTAGATGAGTATAACCAGGCGTGTAAAAATGCCGTGATGCGTTACACCGACATTTGGAATGATTTGACCACTAAAATGGGTTATTGGGTTGATAAAGAAGACCCCTACATTACCTACGAAACGAAATACATGGAGTCGGTTTGGTGGCTAATTGGCGAACTGTACAAGAAGGACTTAATGTATAAGGGCTATACAATACAGCCATATTCACCGAAAGCCGGAACAGGACTGTCTTCTCACGAATTGAATCAGCCTGGTTGTTACAAAGATGTGAAAGACACCTCTGTTGTTGCTATGTTCAAGGTAAAAGGAAATCAGAAAAATGTATTTGATTCTTTTATAAAAGAAAATGAGGAGTTGTTTTTGTTAGCTTGGACAACCACTCCCTGGACATTACCCTCAAATACGGCACTTGCTGTTGGTGAGAACATAGCGTATTGCCTTGTTTCATCTTTCAATCAGTACACATTTAAACCCATTTTAGTTGTACTTGCTAAAAATCTCATAACTTATCAATTTGGAAAAGGATTTCATTTGGTGGAGGAAAGAGGTGCCATCTCTACGTATGTTCCCGGGGACAAGTCTATTCCTTATTTAATTCTAGGAAATTGTTTGGGGAAGGAATTGGTTGGTACTCAATACGAACAACTTTTGCCTTATTGTTTGCCTGCTGAAAATCCAGGAAATGCTTTTCAGGTAATTGCAGGTGATTTTGTTACAACAGAAGACGGAACAGGAATTGTTCATTTAGCGCCAACCTTTGGTGCCGACGATGCACGGGTGGCTGCAGCCGCTAAAATACCCGCGATGCTCGTTCGTGATGAACATAACAACCTGGTGCCACTAGTTGATTTACAAGGGAAGTTTCGGCCTGAAGTGACTGATTTTTCGGGCATGTACGTTAAAAATGAGTTTTACGAAGACACAGAAATACCAGATCGGTCTGTTGATGTTCAAATCGCTATTAAGTTAAAAGAAGAAAACAAAGCTTTTAAAGTTGAGAAGTATGAGCACAGCTATCCACATTGTTGGCGGACAGATAAACCAATTTTATATTATCCTTTAGACTCTTGGTTTATTCGAGTTAGTGGACAAAAAGAGAAAATGGTGGCATTAAACAACACCATTAACTGGAACCCAACAAGCACAGGACAAGGTCGCTTCGGAAAATGGTTGGAAAATGCGAATGATTGGAATCTCTCCCGCTCAAGATACTGGGGTATTCCTATCCCGATTTGGGCGACCGAAGACGGTAAAGAAAAGCGGTGCATCTCATCTTTATCTGAATTAAAAATGGCTTGTGAAGATGCCGTTGAAGCTGGAGTCATGATAAGTAATCCATTGGCCTCTTTCAATGAAAATGATATGTCTAAGGAAAATTATGCTCAAATAGACATACACAAACATCACGTCGATAAAATAGTTTTGGTTGCTAAAGACGGAGCGCCGATGAAACGTGAACTTGATCTGATTGATGTTTGGTTTGATTCGGGAGCAATGCCTTATGCTCAGTGGCATTACCCATTTGAGAACAAATCATTGATAGATGATCACAAGGCTTTTCCTGCTGATTTCATCGCGGAAGGAGTAGATCAAACGCGCGGCTGGTTTTACACCTTACACGCCATCTCAACACTCGTGTTTGGAAGCGTTGCATACAAAAATGTATTGTCAAATGGACTCGTTTTGGATAAAAACGGGCTTAAAATGTCAAAGCGTCTTGGTAATGGTATCGATCCATTTACTACCTTAGAAAAATATGGTCCCGATGCAACGAGGTGGTATATGATTACCAATGCACAGCCTTGGGACAATCTTAAATTTGATGTGGATGGGATTGTTGAAGTACAACGCAAGTTTTTCGGGACACTTTATAACACGTATTCATTCTTTGCCTTGTATGCTAATATTGACGGATTTCGATACGAAGAAAATGAAATTGATTTAGAAAAGCGACCAGAAATAGACAGATGGATTATCTCTAAACTTAATAGTTTGATTTCAGATGTTGATGCTGCTTATGAATCTTATGAACCAACAAAAGCTGGAAGACTCATCCAAGAGTTTGTATCAGATCAATTGTCAAATTGGTATGTACGGCTTTGTAGACGGCGTTTTTGGAAAAGTGACGCCGCAATAGATAAGCTTTCCGCTTATCAAACTCTTTACACTTGCCTAGAGCAAATAGCCATCCTTTCATCCCCAATTGCGCCCTTTTTTATGGATCGCTTATTTATGGATTTAAATAACATCACTCATAAAAAGGATGTTAGTTCTGTCCATCTCTGCGATTTTCCAATAATTAATAAAAAGGAAATAGATTCGGCACTTGAAGGCAGGATGTTAATTGCTCAGCGACTCTCGTCCTTAGTACTCGGACTTCGAAAAAAACAAAAAATAAGAGTAAGACAGCCCTTAGCTCGGATTTTAGTGCCTGCATTAAGCGAAGAATTTTCACAAAGCGTAACGGACATTCAAGATTTGATTCTGTCTGAAGTAAATGTAAAATCCCTGTCCTTAATTAAGGATGACGGAACCATGTTAGTTAAAAACATCCGTCCTAATTTTAAATCGATCGGGAAGAAATTTGGTGCGCAAATGAAGGGCATTTCTGCAGAAGTGACCAACTTTAATCAAGATAAAATTCGTCAAATTGAAAATGAAAAGTTATGGGAAAAAGAAATTGATGGGGTGCTTGTTCATTTAGAATTAGAAGACTTTGAAATTACAGCCAAAGACATTCCAGGGCTTTTAGTTGCTAGCGATGGGGAGTTAACCGTTGCCTTAGACATTACCATTACAGAAGAACTTCATGCAGAAGGAATTGCAAGAGAATTCGTAAACCGAATTCAAGCCTTGAGAAAGGAGAAAGATTTTGATGTAACCGATAAAATTATAGTTCAGTATTCATCGAATGATTTCATCGAAGCTGCACTTGAAAAAAACAGGGATTATATTTGCGCAGAAGTTCTTGCGGAGGTTCTATTGCCACTAAAATCAATCCCTAATTCCACTAAAATAGATATTGAAAATGAGGGAGACACAGAAATTTATCTGCAGTTAACGTCAAAGTAAAAATGGATGTATGAAAAATAACAACTGGTATTTCGACAACGAACCAATTCAGAATACAGACGGTGCATTCGTTGAATGGCACAACCATAAATTTTTTGACTTAGTTTTTCAAGGAAAGGTTTTCCACGGAGAAATTCAAGAAGAAAAATCCGAAGAACAAAAGCTAGTGATAAAAATAAACCATCGGGTTTTTCATGTTCGCAAAAAGCATGAGTTAGATGATCTAATTTCTGCGTTGGGGCTTGACAAACCTAAAATAAAAAAAATAAGAGAATTTAAATCTCCTATGCCCGGGAGAGTATTATCCATTAGTGTTAAAGAAGGGCAAGAAGTTTCGGTGGGAGATCCTTTGTTTTCTCTCGAAGCAATGAAAATGGAAAATGCCCTAAAAGCAGATGGTTGGGGTGTTGTTAAACGCATATTTATTTCGGAAGGAGCTATCGTTGAAAAAGGGAGCGTTTTAATCGAATTTGAATGATTTTTTTTTCGATAACACTCTGTTAATATTAAACCCCTAACTTTTACCCACACTTTTGTACAAAAATGAAAATAGTAAATAGAGAATTAAGTTGGCTTTGCTTTAATGACAGGGTATTACAAGAAGCGTTAGATGAGAAAGTCCCCCTTATTGAACGGATGCGTTTTCTGGGAATTTACTCTAATAACCTGGATGAATTTTACCGCGTCCGGGTGGCAAATATTCGCCGCATGAGTGCTTACCGCCAAAAAACAATGATCGGATATAATGGCAATGCGGAAGACCTTTATAAAGAAATTCGTCGTGTTGTACTAAAACAACAAGAGAAATTTGAAAGTGCCTATCAACAAGTTTTAATTGGGCTCGAAAAAGTGGGTATTTTTCATTTGGATGACACAACCGTTAGTGATTCTCAGAAAACCATTCTTTCTTCCTACTTTCATAAAGAATTAAAGCACGCTATTTTTCCTATAATGCTGAGTAAAAAAAATGCCTTTCCACGTTTACGTGATTATGCAATTTACCTGGCTGTAAAAATTTCCTTGAAAGGAAAACCTGCCCATTATTCATTAATTCAAGTGCCACAAGAATTGTCTCGTTTCTATTCAATCAATGAAAAGGACAAGCATCATGTGATTATACAAGACGATATTATCCGCCTTCATCTCCATGAAATTTTTGCTATTTATGATTTTACAACGATTAATGCCTACACCTTTAAATTTACACGAGACGCTGAATTAGATTTAGATGACGATATCGCCCTGACTTTTTTTGATAAAATAGAAAAGGGGGTTAAGCAACGGAAAAAAGGAGACCCTGTCCGATTTGTTTACGATGAAAACATGCCCAAAGATTTATTAGATTACCTTTTGAAATCCTTAAATTTAACCCGTGGCGTCAATACAATTCCGGGAGGAAAATACCATAATTTTAAAGACTTTATCGGATTTCCGACATTTAATCTGCCTGGTTTACAATATCCTGTTCAAAATCCATGCACACATCAATCGTTAGAAAATGTAACAAGCTTACTTGATGTAATCGCTAAACAAGATGTATTCTTGCACTTTCCTTATCAAAAATTTGATTACGTAGTTGATATTTTGCGTGAAGCGGCAATAGACCCCTATGTAAAGGAAATAAAAATAAATATTTACCGTGTCGCAAAAAAATCACAAATAATGAACGCTCTTTTGGCGGCGATATTCAATGGGAAAGCTGTTACTGTAATTATGGAGTTACAAGCACGGTTTGATGAGGAAAATAATCTTTATTGGTCAAATCGGCTGCGTGAAAATGGTGCAAAGGTAATCCATGGAGCGCAAAACCTTAAGGTGCATTCAAAAATGATGCAGATTACTCGTGTCATTGATAAGAAAGAAAAATTTGTTAGCTATATAGGAACGGGCAATTTTAATGAAAAGTCAGCAAAAACCTATACCGATTTTGCTTTATTAACCTCTAATCCCGTTTTATCTAATGAAATCAAAAAGGTTTTTCGTTTGTTGGAAAACAATTTAGAAAGGGCCTTATTTAGACATTTAATTGTCTCTCCGATTAACACTAGAAGAAAAATATATAAGTTAATTGATGGGGAGATTGATAATGTAAAGAAAGGATTGCCGGCAGGAATAAAAATCAAGCTGAATAACCTGACAGACGTTCCGATTATAGAAAAATTATACGAAGCAAGTGCTGCGGGGGTAAAAATAGAAATGATAGTTCGTGGAATTTGCTGTATAAAAACAGCGGGAAAAGGCATTCCTAAAAATATAACCGTCATAAGTATTGTAGATCGTTATTTAGAACATTCTCGCATGCTTGTTTTTGAAAATGGCGGAGAGCCACTTTACTATATTTTAAGTGCCGATTTAATGGAGCGGAATATCGACAAACGCATTGAGGTCGGAATTCCAGTTCTTGATAAATCCATACAAAAAGAACTTGCGCTTATTTTTGATTTTCAATGGAAGGGAAGTGTCAAATCTCGCTTAATAACCGGGGATTTTAAAAACATTTATCGATCAACAAACCTTGCCCCATTTCATGCGCAAGTGGAAACCTATAAACATTATTTATCCCTGAGTCAAATCCCCACTAAATCAATTAATTGAGATGCTGGCGCCTCGTTTTGTGATGGCATTAAATCATTAAAAATAGTGTCAATTATTTGCTCCGTTCTATTAGGATAATTCACCACGATATGATTTGAACTCATAAGCCAAGAACTAATCGTTCTACGATGTAATAAACAGAGCTTGTCCAATATAATAACCCCCATCTTTTTAAGGCTCTCAGCATTGCAAAGCTGTTCATATTGTCCCATCATAGGAATCACCATTAGTTTTTTATTTAAGAACAATGCTTCTGCGGGCAACTCAAACCCTGCACCACAAAGCACACCTTCAGACGTCCTTAAACTCTCCGTGAAACCTTTAGAGTCAATTGGATTAACCCATACATTATTAACACGATAACGACAACTTGCATATTTTGAAAACACCTGCCACTCAGCCTTAAAGTGCATTAACGTTTGAACGATGAAATCATCATGATACGCAGGTAAATAAACCGTATAATGCCCACGATTTTCCGATTCCAATTGTCTTATATTTTCTCTAATGACTGGTGTAAAAATGGAAGGTGCGTATGATTCGAAATGGAATCCATACTTATGTTGGCTCGGACAATAATTACCTAAAATAAAATTCCCAATGCGACTTTTTTCTGCCGGTTTGGGGGAGTTCGGATGAGAAACCGCAGCCTGATGGCTTAATTCTACCGACTTTACTCCATGGTATTTTGCCGACCAAGCAGAAATTGGTTCGAAATCACTAATTATTAAATCGTATTTTTTCGCGGGAAACTGACTTATTTCTTTTAAAAATTTGAAGATGTTCGTATTTACAGCCGTTTTGATGAGGTCTACCTTCCCTTTTTTAGATGACATAAAGCTCATACCTCTCAATTGATAGTCAATTGAAAAAGAAGGTGTCAACTGTGATTGTGTGCCACTCACCAAAATGTCCACTTGGCATCTTTTTCGTAAGTATGGGACAATATCCTCCGCCCTACTTAAATGACCGTTTCCGGTTCCTTGTATCGCATATAAAACTTTCATATCTTATACTTTTATGATGTTTTGTGTGATTTCGGCAAGTAAAACCTCTATGGAAAGTTCTTCCCTCCGAGATTTTAGCAATTCGCTTTTTATGTTTTTTTGCAGGTTTTGATCCTCAAAATAAAGTTTCCATTCGCCTTCATGGTATTCTAAAGCCGTTGAATTCTCAACCCAATCTCCTGAATTAAGGTACATCACCTTCTCACCATTCTTCGTTTGAATTTGTCTTATTTCTGGTTGGTGAATGTGACCACAAACAACATAATCATAACCATTAGTAATCGCAAGCTCGGCAGCGGTTAGCTCAAAATTACTTACATAACTCACAACGCCCTTTACGCTGTTTTTTATTTTTTTTGACAAGGAAATCCTTCCTCTTCCAAGTTTTTCACTGACCCAATTCATGAAGGTATTTATCATTATGAGAATGTCATACCCTTTTCCGCCCAGCTTTGCTAACCATTTTGAATGCCTCATCGTTGTGTCAAATACATCTCCATGGAAAATCCAAGCACGTCCCGTTGGTAGATTTAACACAATTTTATTTACTATTTCGAAGTTCGCGATTTTAAACCCGGTAAATCTCCGTAACATTTCATCATGATTTCCCGTGACATAATATACCATTGTCCCCTGACTTAGGAATGACGTTATTTCTCGTATGACTTGCATGTGTGCAGCAGGAAAATAACGCTTAGAAAACTGCCATATATCAATAATATCGCCATTCAACACCAATGTCTTTGGCTTAATACTCCTCAAGTATTTAACCAATTCTTCCGCGCGGGAACCATAGGTTCCTAGGTGGACGTCTGAAATAACAACTAGATCAACTTCTCTTCTCATTTTCTTAATTTCCAACAAAGATGGACCTTTGATGTTTCCTGAATTTTAAGCGAAGATTAAGGCGCAAATAGATATGAATACTGCTTTGTTTAAAACAGATACCCACAAGATACTTGACACGGAAATATTCCAATAAATTAAGTCAAGCAAGGTCTTGGATTACTCTTTGATTACCTTTATTAAGTTAGTATCGCCGTTCTGATCTAATTTTATTAAATAAGACCCTGTGGCTATTGAAGAGAAGTCTAGAATAGTTTCCGATTGGTTAATTAACTGATCGATAAATAATACCCTTCCGTCCATAGTCAAAATAGAGATGCTGGCAGAAATAGGTCTATTAAAAGATACATAAACCTCTTTTTGAGTTGGATTTGGATAGTAAGAAAGAGCAAATAAATCTTCTTCATAAATTCCCAAACAAGCGTCTAATACTACCACGATACTGCTTGAGTCTGTGCAGCCATTTAATTCTCCTGTTACGGTATAAGTACCTGCCTGCGAAATCGATATCGAATAGCCAACAGTTCCATTACTCCAAGTAAATGAACTAGCATTTCCAAGAACATTTAATTGCACTGGTACATTATAGTCACAAACAAGTGTATCAGAAATTGTACTAACAACTGGTAAAGGGTTTACTGAAACAAGAAGCGTTTCTGTATCTTGACAATTATTAGCGTCTACACCTATCACCGAATAACTAGAAGATGGCTGGGTAGGATAAATTACAGCACCATTTGCTTGGCCATTATTCCATGAATAGCTTAGGGCACCAGTAGCCTGAAGAACTATTGAATCTCCTTCACAAATAGTTGCGTTTGGACCAACATTGATGGTTGGCAAACTATTCACCGTAATAGAGATTTGGTCTTGGTCGTCACAACCAAAGGCATTGGTTCCTGTTAAGGTATAAGTGGCTGTTGAGTTAGGAATAAAGGAAACTCCATTTATTACTCCATTGTTCCAAGAATATGAACTAGCCCCGATTCCCGTAAGGATGAATGATGCGCCGGCACAAATCGATGTGTCAATACCTGCCGATACCGTTGGGGTAGGATTAACATTTATTGTAATCTGATCAGTATTCTGACATAAATTAATATCGATTCCTGTCAAAGTGTAGGTCTGGGTTGCTTGTGCAACAAATCCCGAATTATTAACAGCGCCATTGTTCCAAGAATAACTTGTTGCTCCTGACCCAATCAATACTACCGTGTCTCCTGAACAAACTGTTTGATCATTTCCAGCTAAAACCGCTGGTAATCCTAGTACATTTACAACTACCTGATCATTACTTGTACAACCTGTAGCAATGTTAGTTCCGCTTACGGAGTAGGTAGTGCTTGATGGGCTGGTTCCTGTTTGAACGGTTAAAGAAGCACCCGTCGCTCCGTTATTCCATACATAGTTTGTCGCACCCGAGGCGACAAATGTAACACTTGAACCACCACAAACCGTTTGATCAAGACCTGCGGAAACAATTGGAAGCGAATTTACAGTCACTGTAGTCGTTGCTGTGCCTGTACAACCTTGTAGATTGGTACCTGTTACCGTATAAGTTGCTGTTGAAGCAGGTATAAATGATACTCCATTCGTAACTCCATTGTTCCATGAATATGTTAAAGCGCCACCTCCATTAAGGGTTGTTGGTGAACCGGCACATACTGATTGATTTATGTTTGCCGTAACAATTGGTGAAGGAAGGATTGTTATTACTTTAACCAACGATGTATCTGAACATGCAAGTGGCAAACTATTAACCATAACGGAATATGAGCCAGCTTGTGCTGCTGTTAATTGTGTGCCTATTTCTCCAACTATTGGCTGCCCATTTAGCAACCACTGATAGGAGCTACCAATTGATCCTGGAATCGAAAGGGTAGTGCTAGCTCCAACACAAATAGAGTTGGCAGCAGCGGTAACAACGGCTCCTGCTGCTGTGGCACAAGTATTTACTTGATAGATAGATAAAGTTGAACTAACCTCGTTTGCTAAAATCACAATATCATTGCCATTCGGTGAAATCGCTGCAGGGATGGTGACAATTCCCTCTGCACCTAAATCTGGACCGCTCAGCGTTGTTGATCTATTATTGCGATAGGCTACATAAACTGGTGATAATGGGTTCTCTACATTAAAAACCATAACTCCACCAATTCTTTCTAATGCTAGAAAGACATACGGTTTTCCATTTATTGTCTGAAAATATATTCCTTCAACCTCTGGGCCTTTATCATCGCTTCGATTTTTTAACGATGGAACGCCACTGGTATTTGAAGCATTAAAAATAGCGGCAAAAGTTGGGTGATTGGCTATTATCTGCTCAATTAAATCCTTAGAATCATAAACAAGCGCACCGGTTGTCGCATTTCGAATACTAAAAGACCTACCACTCATAACGTGTAATTCGTCATAATCGCCGTCTCCATCAGTGTCTCCAGAATACTTTAAGGCACTAAGTCTACCAAGAAACTTGTTATTTTTAAGAATGCTTGCGTCTGGAAAGGCCACTGGATCCAAGTTAGTAAAGGTGGCAGAATTGATTCTATTAGCATCTACTACTAAAGTACCAAGCTCGCGCGAATCGCCTTCATTGGCTGTGAAAATATACCCTTGGCCTCCGATTGTTCCAAAGCTAATTGCATCCGGCATGTAAGCTCCTTTGATCGGTAAGTCACCTGTAATTAAGACCGCGCCACTTTGATCAGATGCGTCTAATGCGTTGTTCGATGCGTTACCATATGAGCTATAACCCAAAGCAGCTAGGCTTATAATAGTATTATTTGTAAGGTCAATTGTCAAAAGTGCATTCGCTTCTTGAATTCCCACGTATGCTTTTGTATTATCATCAGAAATGGTAATGTATTCTGGTTCTAAATCCTGTGCTACAGATGCACTTGTGGAGAAGACACGAATTCCCTGAGCAACTAACGCTACTTGCTGACCATTGTAGGCGGTTAATCCTATTGTGGTCACGTTCGCATTGGTTAGATTAGCAATTCCTGGTGTTAAGTCTACAATTGAAACAGATCCCTCAGGGTCAACCGTATTCGTTGCATTTGGCTCTCCTTCATTCGCTGTGAGAATTTTAGTGTAATTTTTATTGAATGTGATCATATCTGGCATAGCACCAACTGTCACTTGACTCAAGAAATTTCCATTATAATCCAAAAATACCACCGAACCATTCAATTGCGGGTTGCTATTTTCTATAGCCATTGCAACGATACTATCATGAGCAACAACAGAGTTTATATTTCCGTATGGAGTTGTTGAAATGGAAGAAATAAGAACAGGAACTGCCGGATTAGAGAAATTCACAATGTCTAATTTTGCTCCAATGCTATTGGCAATATATAAACGATCAACGTCTTCGTCGAATGCAACTATTTCTGCAGAATTCGTTGCTGCAGAACCGTTAGAAAAACTAGTTAATAGGTTTAAGTTTAATGCATTCGTTGGCGAAGGAGCTTGATAATCATTATCTTTAATGAAAATGATTTGATAATTCTCCGTTGTTGAAATTCGAGCATTGGATCCTGATAGGATTTTAACAATAATTCGTTCTGCTTTTTCAGGTAGTAAGTCGTCATTAATTGTAATTACATGATTGGTAGTGCCATTCGTGTTAGCTGGTATCGTTAATGTGTTTGTCCATGTAAAATCGACATTTTCGGTTGCGTTTGAATAAACAGAAAAACCTAGGTTTAAGGTTACTGGACTAGGATTTGCGTTGGCAATTAATATAGGCACGTTAACTGTTCCAATGTTTTCTGAAACCTGCAGGAAATTGTTGGCCGCGGCTATAGAAACATTAGCGCCTCCATCAACTTTTACATTGTCAAATCTCCATGTGCCACCAGTTGCAATGTTGGTTGCAACGGATGTTTGACGAAACTCTCCAGTCGCTTGATAGTGTGCGGCAAGAATTCTAACTGCAAAATTTGGATTGTTATTTGCCGCTGGAATAGCAACAAAGTCAACTGAAATTCTTCTGTATTGGTCGCTAACGCCATTGTTCTGAAAGCGACCTGCATCAAGAACTCCATTACAATACGTCGTGTTTTGGTCCGTCATCACAAAGTCTGTCCAAGCAAGACCATCAGTTGTATATTTAATTCTTACAGTATTTACTGATGTACCTGACCAGCGTTGGTCCCAAGTAAATTTTATATTTTGATAACCAACGGTTGATACATTATATTGCACACCATTGGATTCATTTGTTAATCCTGGAGCAGCAGTAAAAGCCCAGGCTCCCGGATTGACTCCGTTTTGAGCACCACAGCCATTGTTTATTATCGGGTCCATGCCCGTTGCAGCTGCAGCAACAGTAAGTGTCCCTTCTATAGAAGATGTTCCCACACCTAAATCAGCATTATAAGTCGTTGGGGAACCAATAATTGTGTTATAATTCCAAAGAGCAATCTGCGATTGAGCAACGATTGTTGATAATAAGATGCTTACAGAAGTAATGAGTAATTTTGAATTCATTTTAGCTAGTTTTTTAGACTACAAAATTCCTCGTTTAAATCAACTGACCTATTTCCTTAAGATTATATTTTTTGGAGTTTGTGTTTGCTTACTGTTAATTAATAGTGACTTAAAAGTTGTTATTTTACGGTAATATTAATTGTTTTGCTATTATTCACGACAACAGCTGCTTCTGAGAAGCTTGGCGCACTAAATGTTCGGCGTGCATTATTTGAAAACCCATAAGACTCAATTGGAATCCCTAAATAATTTTTATCTAATACTTTATTGTTGTTTATATCATGATAAACGGCAACGGCATAGGAGCCGGCTGAAAGACCTGTAAAAATGATCCTTGCTTCATTCTTCTTAATTGCAATTGCTTTTCCTATGTATTGGTTTCCATATACGGGAAAAGCATCAGTTTTTCGATAAATTGCCACAAATGCGGTGCCTTGGTTTGATGGAAATCCTTTAATTATGACTAATAAATCAGCGGTTGTCGTTTGAGGAGACAGGCCTAAAAAAAGAAATGGTAATAAAAGTGATTTTAAAAACAACATATGAATCTGGTAAAAACTTCAATAAAATTAATTCTTTTTCCGCTACCTTTGAGCAATGTCTAAAAATGTTTTAATTACCGGGGGGGCCGGATATATTGGCGCACATACCGTTGATGCATTAGTAAGAAGTGGCTACAGGCCTATTATTGTAGATGATTTTCGGAATAGTAATCCTAGTGTTATACAGGGTTTAAGTAAATTAATCGGTTTCGACCCAGTGTTTTACAATACAGACATCTGTGATAAAACAGCCTTGAAAGAAGTTTTCACGAAACATGATATTAATGCTGTTATCCATTTTGCGGCATATAAAGCAGTGGGTGAATCTGTTCTAGAGCCGTTAAAATATTATCAAAACAACCTCATCGGGTTGCTGAATATTTTAGAATGCATGGAAGTATTTGGTGTGAATGAGTTCGTTTTTTCTTCCTCTTGTACCGTTTATGGTGAACCCGATTCCATAAAAGAAGTGAACGAAAAAACACCCAAACAACTCCCATCTTCGCCCTATGGCTATACGAAGTGGATGGCCGAACAGATTATTGCCGATTATGCGAAAGCACATAGTAGTTTTAAAGTTATCTGTTTACGATATTTCAATCCCATTGGTGCCCATCCGAGTGGATTAATAGGCGAATTACCCATAGGGAAACCAAATAATTTATTGCCCTTTATTACGCAAACCGCTATTGGAAAACATAGCAAATTATTGGTTTTTGGGAATGATTACCCTACGATAGATGGAACTTGCATAAGAGATTACATACACGTGATGGACTTGGCTGACGCACACATAAAAGCCGTAGAAGCTTTTGGCAATAATTCAATTGGGTCCTGTGAATATATTAATGTCGGTACCGGAAAAGGAACCAGTGTGCTTCAAATGATTCAAGCTTTCGAAGAAATTAGTGGGGAAAAACTTTCCTGGGAATTTGCCCCAAGAAGAGCCGGAGATGTCATTGAAATATACGCTAACGCCGACCTTGCTATGTCCATGTTAAACTGGGAGGCACAATTTTCCTACAAAGATGCCATACAAGACGCCTGGAATTGGGAACTCTCAAACAAACAGAAAGAACAATAAATGCATTTTATTGATACACATGCCCACACCTATGATGAAGCTTTTCTGGGTGATATAGACGCAACGATTTCTAGTGCAAAAGAGGCCGGTATAAGCAAGATCTTAATGCCCAATATTGATGTGGAGAGCATTGAGCCCATGTTTGCCATTCAAGAAAAATATCCATTCTGTATTCCTATGATGGGACTTCATCCCGCTTATGTTAAAGCTGATTGGGAAGAGCAATTAGAGAAAATTGAGGGTTATTTATTTGCTGATCCGCTTAGATTTTGTGCCATAGGAGAAATCGGGATGGATCTCTATTGGGACAAATCGTTTCTTGAAGAACAAAAAATAGCCTTTATTCAACAAATACAATGGGCAAAAAAACTTGACTTACCCATTGCTATACACGCTCGTGATGCCTTTAATGAAATCTTCGAGATATTAGACAAAGAAAATGATGATAAGCTAAAAGGAGTATTTCATTGCTTTACAGGGAATACAGCACAAGCAAAACATATAAAAAATTATGGGGGCTTTTTATTAGGAATTGGTGGCGTGTTAACGTACAAAAATTCAGAACTTGGAGACACCCTTAAGCAAGCTGTTTCATTAGAAGACCTAGTACTAGAAACGGACGCCCCGTATTTGCCTCCAGTACCCTACAGAGGGAAACGAAATGAATCCGCTTATATGCTAGAGGTGGCGTATAAATTGGTTGATTTGTATCAGGTCCCACTTGAAGAAGTAGCTAGAATAAGTTCGCATAATGCAGAGGAACTTTTTCAATTAAACCGATTTTAATATGAAAGCAAAGATATTACTCATCTACACCGGAGGAACCATTGGAATGATCAAAGACCTTCGAACCGGGGAGCTTAAAAGCCTGGATTTTAATTATGTCTTTGACCACATACCTGAATTGGAAAGACTCCATGTCGAATTAAGTAGTATTAGTTTTGATAAAGCGATTGATTCCTCAGACATGACTTATGCACATTGGAAACAATTGGTAGATATTATCAGTGATAATTATGAAACGTATGATGGATTTGTGGTACTTCATGGTTCAGATACCATGGCCTATACCGCATCCGCATTAAGCTTCATGCTGCAAGGCCTAACAAAACCAATTATCCTTACGGGATCGCAATTGCCAATTGGAACCATACGAACAGACGGAAAAGAGAATTTAATAACCGCGGTTGAAATCGCTGCCGCAAAAAACGCTGACGGATCGGCTATCGTGCAAGAAGTAGCTATCTACTTTGAGTACTCCCTTTATCGAGGAAATCGTTGCACGAAAATCTCCGCCAATCAATTTGAGGCATTTGCCTCGCCAAATTATCCGCCGTCAGCAATTGCTGGTGTGACGATTCAATATCAACCTGGTCAAGATACTATTAAAAAAAGACCCGTACTTCAAGTTTATAAAAATTTAGACCCGCGTATAGGTTTGCTAAAAATATATCCTAGCATTCCTTTTGAAAACTATGCCTTTCTTTTTAATGCCGAACATTTTAAAGGCATTGTATTGGAAACATTTGGCGCTGGAAATGCACCGAACAATCAAGACATGATTGATTTGATTACCAACTATATCGCAGCAGGGGGAATTGTGCTAAATGTTACTCAATGTTCCTCCGGTTCGGTTCAACAAGGCCAATATCAAACCAGCTCGTTTTTTGAAAAAATTGGGGTGGTTAGCGGAAAGGACATGACTACCGAGGCGGCGCTTGCAAAGTTGATGTATGTGTTGGGTAGAAATGAAAAGCACTCGGATAGTATAGCCCTACTTCAACAAAACATTGTTGGAGAAATGAGTGTATAGCAGGTTTTTAATCAGGATACATAATGCCAAATATTCTTGCCTAACATTACTATTCCTATTATTAATATTAAAAAAAGGACGAAATATTTAAATTGAAACTGAGAGAACTTACTTAGAATTTTTTTTCCTAAATAAGATCCCAAAACACTCACTACCATAAGAATAGGTATTAAATAGAGATCATGTTGGTGAAAGTAACCATTAAAAAAATACACAACACTTCGGCTACAATCCAGACCCAAGTCAATAATTGAAGAAGTAGTAATAAAAATTTGTTTTTCAAGATCAAAGGCCGCCAAAGTCAATCCCCTTATAGCGCCACCAGACCCTAAAATTCCTGTCGTAATACCTGATAAGGCACCACCAATTATTGAGTTTAAAAAAGTGGGCTTAATGGTTAAACTTTTATATAAAATTAAACTCAAACTAATGATAATTAAAAAAACAGCATATGTAATTTCTAGCATTTTATTGTCTATATACTTACTTAAGAAGGCGCCGATAACAGCGAATATTACCGAAGGGATTCCAATGTTCAGAATGAGTCTTTTATTAATCCCCTTCCTAAAAACAGCCAATTTTGAAATATTACTAAAAATATGGAACAATGCTGTTATTCCTAAAACGGAATGAAAATCAAAAAACAGGCCGGCTAAAGGAACAAAAAAAAGTGAGGAGCCGAAACCACCAACAGTTCCTAGAATTTCAGAAAGCAAGGCTAAAAAAATAAATAAAATAAGAAATTCCACGCTGTAACTTTTTTATACAAATTATGTCAAGTTAAATAACCCATTTAACATTTTTCAAAATTATTACAAAGATACTTGTTTTGTTTTTGACACTTCTCTCACAAAAGTACGCGTAGATTACGCGCCCAAAAACGCGTGATCCCGGAAAGGGTCGCTTCATACTAATTAAAGCCATGCCGCGTTGCGGTAGCTGTCTTTTTTTGTTCCACTTCACCTTAAAGCAAGCTTTAGGAAGGGTTTTTGGGCTAATCGTTGGTTTAGGAATGAAAAAGTGCTATTAAGCTATACTAGGATAGATTCTAAAAATGTTAGTACATGTACTTAAAATTCCATCGTGCATAATAATGCACGATCAACACAAAACCCTTGTAAACACTTAAAATTAGGGATGTTTAAAAAAGAATTGATTAATTCGTGAAGTTTGGATCCCTACAAAACTATTGTGATTTTGGAATATATTTGACCAACGAAATTAATCCCATTGAACGGTAATAAATTGAGTGATAATTTTGTCTTGGATTGAAATACTTAAAGAAAAAATTTGACTTAAACATTTCTAAACATAAAGTAGGGTGATAAAAATTTATTAAAAATGAAAATGTTAATTTATAGCGTTTTATTCTTTGCCTCAATTAACACTAGAACTCTATCTACAATTTTTAATGTTCAGAGGACGCTTACCAAAAGTAATAAAAAAAATGTTTTTTTGACTGTCGGAAATTCTGAAACAGCGACAATAAATTCTGAAAGTAAGACTTAACACTTAAATTTTTTCTCATGAAAAAAGTTTTTTTATTGGGCGGTTTTATCGCTTTAATATTTTCATTCTTCAGTTTTAACAACACAACCGAAGAAGAAGTTTGTTCTCCACGTGTAATTGAAAAACAATTACGTGATGGATGTTATGGTAGTTCAAATGTCTGTTGTGTTAGCACGGCAGTTAAACACATGTAACAATCCATAATTAAAAGCCACAGAAATAAGCCCATCAAAATTTGATGGGCTTTTCTATTCTTTAAAAAAATGCATGAATTAAAATCTTTCAACCTTGAAAAAAACAATAATCTATCTTTTAATTGGAATCGTTTCAGCATTTTCAATTATTGCTCTGTTAGTAAAATCAAGCAATAAAAAAAATAAAATCGAGCTAGTTCAGAAAAGAAACATCAATAAACAACTTGTTCTAATTAAATCAATCAAATTTGAGAACATACTAGGCATGATGAAGAAAACTAAAAATGATATTACTTTCGCATGTTTCGACAATGTTGATGGCAACTCCATTTTTTATTTCGACACAATTAGAAAGAAAATTAGAAAGAAAATTGAGTTGAATATCCCAATTGAAAAAATTGTTGTAGACAATTATTTTTATTCAAAACATGGATTGTTTATAGTAAATAGTATCAATGGGACTTTGCTGAAAATAAGCAGCGACGGTAATATTATAGAAAAATTTACATACCCAAAAAAATTCTTTCGGGTTGATAACCGGGATGATTTATTTTTAATATCAGGATGGGATAAAAATTTCAATCTTTTTCATGAAAAATTCAACTTTTCTTTGAAGAAAATCTCTAAAATCGTTTTCGAAGATGATTATCTAAAAAAATATAAATCTAACGGAATTGCCTTAGACGGTGCATATTTTAGTAATGATTATTTTACGGTTAACATGCCTTATTCAGTAAATCGAATATACATATTTAATGAAAATTTCAACTATACAAATAAGATGGATTTAATTTACAATCCTATCACTTTTAAAATTAGAAATGGTGAAGACGGAAATATATATCCAGATCCAAATAATTTAAACCCTAATAAACATGCATATCTAGATTCGACCAATATTTTTTATTGCCTTTTAAACGAATCAACAAAATGGGATAAATCAAATAAATGCTATCTTGATATATATGATTTAAAAAACAAAAAATATAAAGAAAGTATTAAAGTTGTTGACTTTGCAAATTCTGAACCACGAGAAATTATTGTTGCCGGTAATCGAATTTATATTTTGTTCAAATCATCACTAAATATTTATTTAATCAAAAACAAATGATAAGATTTTATTTTTCACAATTCATTCGAATTATTCTTTTATTAATGTTTTGTTACACAACTTACCATAAATTAACTGATTTGAATAAATTCGAAGCGACATTATTAAAATCAACTTTAATTGAAGAGTATCAAGTAAGATACTTACTCTTAATTATCCCTTCTATTGAATTAATCGCGATTTTCTCTCTACTAAGGATAAATTATCGAATTGGATTTTTTATTTCGTTTTTCTTAATGTTGTTGTTCACTTTGTATTTAGTTGCATTAAATAATTACTCATTTTATAAAGGATGTTCTTGTGGTGGAATTTTTAATGAATTGTCATACAGTCAACATATAATAGTTAACATATCCTTCATTTTACTTTCAGGAGTGGGTATATTTATTTTTTCTGTTGCAAGAAACAAATCAGAATAAACATAAGTCATCCAAATTCTTAAGGCATTCTAGCCCTAGGGTAAGCTTACCCGCGTATGTTTAAATCTCAATTTAAAAAGGCAATTTAGTATTCGCTAGGATAATTAATATTGAAATAAAAAAAGCAGAATATAAATTCTGCTTTTTTCATTAGAAACTTAGGCATTTGAACAAAGAAATTATCCTTGAGATAACAAATTAACCTAATAATTACTTTTGCTTTAAAAATACTTCAAACTATCAAACTATAATACTCCCCAAATCCAGACCAGGGATGTTACAAAGCTAAGTTAATATTTTTGTTTTAACTGGCAAGAGATTGATTAAAAAAAAGTTGGTAAGCGTCATTTGGTTTTTGTCCTAGTGTTTGAT
>Ga0247835_1000801_pt1 | contig 42580 bp, 59 predicted proteins | sample LaCtaG_3_FD_189912 | JGI IMG/M metagenome (GOLD analysis project Ga0247835, IMG submission 189912) | Freshwater microbial communities from meromictic Lake La Cruz, Castile-La Mancha, Spain - LaCruzMarch2015_13.5m | ecosystem: Environmental > Aquatic > Freshwater > Lake | place: Spain: Castile-La...
TGTTAATCTCAAAGGTCATGTCGCCGTAGCGACCAGGATATTGTTTCTCAAAGCTACGGATTAGCTTGGAGATAAGACCGTCGATACGATCTTCTATTGTTCTTGTAGTCTCTTTGAGACTTGTTGTGGATGCTGTAAGCATGTGTTGAATTGCAATGGAGTGTGAGCAGTTTAACGTCATACTCAGGACGTGTGATTCAGCTATGCATTTCTTGGTGTTGTTGCCAAGCAGAGGCATGCATTTCTGCCATGGTCACTGGAGGTTCACCTCCTGTGGCATCCCATAAATGCTGAGGTGTTAGATCGTAGTTAAGATCATGTTCGATCTCATTCTCTAGTTGAGGAATGATCTCTTCTTCTAGTAGTGCAAGCATTGAAAGTGTGAGGTCTTCACATCCTTGTGGACGCTTGCTTTCCCTAGCTACGATAGCCTTGAGGTCTTTGAGAATAACTGCGAGGGCAGTGTATTCATTGATGCGTCTTGTAGTGGTAGTCATGTTAGGTGGAGGTTAAAGATTGATTAGATATCTGGGACTTACCCCATGGTGATGGGTGCCCAGGTTTGGTTAAACGTAAGTAGTAATGTGGCCGTAGCTTGATGATGTGTCTTGTTAGTCAAGACAAATGTATGTGTGATCAATAAGGTCTTCACCTTCTTCTTGTTTTAGACATTCTAAGATTGCCTCAGGAATAAATTTGCGAGGATGGCTATTTTCATCAATTTCAACTTCAAGTCTAATAATCCAGGTTTTAGTAGTCATTGCGTTTCTGATAAGGTGAAGGTTAATAATGGGACTTACCCCATGGTGATGGGTGCCCAGGTTTAGTTATACCAGGCTAAGTATTCTTAACCAGCTATCAGGATGATCAGGTTCTACTTCGTCACCTGCTGGGGTATAGCAGGTGTCGTCGAACGTGTATTCTTCGATGTCTTCAAGGGTTGGCACGTCGTACCACCCTTGGAGCTCGTCTTTCTCTTCAGAGGTGTAGTTACCTCCTGCTGGAATCCAATAGCAGCGGAGGGTACCGTGCTTATCTTTACGGACGTTCCCTGTGCAGGGGATTGCTCCTTTGGGAGGAGGGGTTGGGAAGTCAATATCGGCTGGGTACTGTGAGGTACCTTCGTCACCATCAAGGGCGACGTAACCGATTGCTGTTGCGATTTGCTGTTGCTCTGGAAGTAATGCCATGTTTCTAGAATGAGTTGGAATAATACTGTGAATAGGATTGAGATGATGGTAATGCTGATGACTATTACGTCATCTTCTCTTGAGTTGTTCATGTTGTGTTGGAGTCAAGGGTGTGGTTATATCAGAGCCTAACCCTGCTGTTATGACAATAGCCATCACAGCAGCGGCTCCGATAAATGTAATGATATTTAATATGGTTAGTTTTAACTGTCTGGTATCTTTACTGCGACGATACGTGTCTAGTTCCACGTACCTGCCGCAGATCTTGTGATTGTTCTTCATGGTAATAATGCGATGGGATTTCTGATGTGGACTCATCAGGGCAGTAATTAACTGCCGACCAGGTTACAGCATCGTTATAATGTTATAACCTGGTTTCGTCCTGTTAATTCTTATTTGTTAGCCATAATAAAGAATTTAAATAACAGTCGGCCGATAGAACAGCTAACTGTGGTAGGGTTACTTCATTCCATTCGTATACCAATTTGTGAAGATACTCATTAGCTTCGTCTTCTGATTCAAAAAGCTCAGGGTCGCCGTTAACAACGACAACCCACGCTTTAATAAAGTCAACAACTTTAGACATGGTAATTAGTGCAGTGGTGTAGTCTGCGTTGTAAGGATGCGCAGCCCCCTATTAATAACTAGTTAAGGTAGCGTTTGTCTACGCAGTACCATGCATCACCTTGGAACAGGCGAAGGTGGACAAGTTGGCGATTAGGTGTACGCCAACAGTTCTCTAGGGTGTGTGCATTGAGCACCTTCTGGCCAGCTACTGAAAGCAGCATGCCAAGGCCGGTGCCCATGACAACGGCAAGTACGGGAGTTAGCAATGAGTCAGATTTCATGATTAAGGTTGGATGAAGGAAGTTACGTAGCCGTTAGCTGTACACCAGTCCATGTGGACTTTATGTGCAGCAGTAGGCCAGTCGTGGTTAATGCATTGTTGTGCAGTTGCTTTATCAAGCATACGCACTGCTATTGGCGAACCAATAGCTATTACAATCACATAACCACATATGAATGCAGCTACGTTATTAACTGAAAACATAATCGAGTTGATGTTGTGCAGGTGCCCATCTCCTGCGGACTAGGCAATACTGAGTGGGAGGTTCGACCTCCCGGCATCACGCCTGGTACTCAGAGAACGTTATGAAACCTTAGAAAAGTATCAAATCTGTCTACTGATCGCCATCCTTTTGATCCCTCCATCTCGTCGATGAAAGTGATATAACGAGCCCTAGTAGATCCTGGTGCCCAGGCAATTACTGTTGCATAATCAATCCCGTCACTTTGGTCGTAGCAAACATAGACTTCCCAGCCCATGTTCATAGCTTTATCTACAGCTTGTTTGGCTAGCTGTTGGGTCTTGTTCACCGGATTACTCCTGGTTGTGCGGTGCCTATCTCCGCTGGAGGCAATGACTGAAGCCAGGAGTTGCACCTGGCCCTCTAACAAGTGGAGTACTACAGTTCAGTTGTTCTCCAGCATCTCATCCACGTAGGACTTGATGACCCGGAGATGTTCGGCAGTAAGTGTCTGGCTACGGCCATACTCAAGCAGGTCAAGGACCTGGAGCATGACGTTATCGCCACACTTCCGTCGAGACGCGTCAAACATTTCCTGCATTGCAGCCGATGACATATCAGTAATGTCAGTCAGCTCCAACTCAGTAACGTTGGCGCTAGCGGTGGTGTTGATCACGGTGTTCTCCAGTAGCTTGGACTTATACCACTGAAGTGTGGATGCCAAGGACACCTGGTGATCTACCACCTGAGTTGTCTGCTGCGTTTAACGTCCAGCTTGACGGCCCAACATTCGTTTGAGAACGAAAGCAGGCGATTCTAGCACGACCTAATCTACAAACGTTAAGAAAACGTTAAGATCATCGGTTATACTAGAGATTCCGCTCCTTACGTTCACTTATACTTAATAACGTAGTCAAGTAAACTATCTTCCTAACGTAGTCAGGCCTCAATAAACCTCCTAACGTAGTCAGGTCTTTATATACTCACTAACGTAGTCAGGTCTTTATATACTCACTAACGTAGTCAGATGTATTCTCCTCTTAACGTAGTTAACCATCTCTTACACTCACTAACGTAGTCAAGTAACACTCTCACCGCACCAACACGCTCACCTCATGGGGCACCACACACAACATATACACAGGCATACCACGTATTCTTTTTTTTTCTCCCCACATTTCACTTCGCGTGGGTGGGTGGAGAACAGTAACGAAATTTTTACCCTAATTAGACCCTTTTATAGTATTTTTAGTATGTAAAATCCCTACTTAGCCCAAAAATACACACAAAAAATCCGGGTTTTTAAGCCCGGTGATTCAACTTTTACTTAAATCTAGTCAACAATAGGATCTGTTGCCTGTTGTCTCTTGTATTCTAATGCAAGAGTCTTAGATTTTCTAAATTGATCTTCCTCTGGTATTGTATAAGCAAGTCCTTTTTTAGCTTCTGTTACAAAATCACGTATTTCAAATGCATCTGCACCAGTACTAGCAAGGTTTAAAGCCTTTTTCTTAATACTTTGCAATCCTTTGATTCTTGCTAGCCTGGCTTCTTGGTTCATTTATGTTTAAACTTGTTTTATTATTTTACTATAACCTAGATTATCAACATTAGAATATTTACAGAACAAAAATAAAGCTAATAAACCTAAATGGCCCTTTCTCCGACTGATTTCTACGCCTATAGTCGTGCAACTGGTGTACCTGTACCAGAAGATCCAGAAGAAAGGGCGCAGATGGTACCTGAGGTACTTGAATTTAGGCGTAATCAACTTAAAATACCTGAACAAGGTCCTGATTATGGCAATATTGCTGGTGTTGTTGCAACAGGATTAGGTCTTGCCGCTGGTGGGCTAGGTTTATCTCGTTTATTTAGAAAATCTGCTCCTCGAGCTACAGCTCAAAGTAATATAGATCTTGCAACAAGAACAGCTCAACCAGTCACGACAGTAGGAAAAGCAGATCTTCCTGTAGTACAACCGTCCAAAGTTGTAGTAGAACCAAAATCATTTACTAAAAATTATTTAGATGAATTACGAGAAGAAGCAGATGCAAAAATTGGAGCATTAACTGAAGTAGAAAGTGCTATTGAACCTAAACCATTTAATTTAACGTATATTGAAACAACTGGAGCAAAAGCACCAGATCTTACCTCAATACAACAATCTCAATTGCCTGTGATTTCTGCACAGCAACAAGCTGCTATTGAATCAGGAGAAGATCAAATAACAGGTAGAATAAAACATCGTTTACAACAAGATGAAGATTTAGATACTAGTCAAATAGACGTACTGGAGGGGATGGCAGAGGAGCAATATCGTATCAGCATGGAACAAGAAGAGCCAACATTACGTCGTAGTGTGTCTTCTCAAGAATTTGTAGATTTAGCAAAACAAGAAATGATCAATAGAAGGCAAGCAGTTGAAGCCAGTGGTTTACGTCCAGGGACAGAAAGATTTGAACGTGCCCTTGCACAATCTTTTGCAACCAAATCAATACCAGGAGCAGAACCAGGAACTGTTAATTTTAGAAACTTGCAAGATTTAAATAAAATTGATATTTCATTACCGTCTGCTATACGCAGAGCAGTTGATGTTGTTGAAGAAATAGGTCCAGAAGAAGCTCTTGCACCAAAGACATTACGATCAGTATTGAATGTTGGTCCATTAGCAGAAATTACTACAACAGCAATGGGAGGCGCAATACGTGGCGCATCTCCGCTTTATCATGAAGCATTACCTAAACAAGAAAGGCGACAACTTTTTGGAACACCCGATGTTTTAGTTCCCGGAGCTCCTGATGAATTAGCTGCTGATATACCAGGTAGACAACGTGTATCTAGTGCATTATCTGCTGATGTTCCTGCAGAGCAACTTTCCAAACAAGAAATCCAATATTCTTTTTTAAACCAAACTCCTATTGAAACAACTAAAGGAGGAAGCGCTGGTATAGGATTGTATGGAATAGAGCCTAGATATGTCCCTGGTGCAGTAAGTAAAGCTACAGGAGAGTATTCTGAAAAAGCAAGTCAAAAACCTAGTAATGTACCTGGTTGGCTTTTAAGACGAGAGCAAACGCCTTTTTCGGATGTTTCAAATGAGGGTCTTCAGCGAGCACTAGAAAAGTCAAGTTCATCAGGATCTCGTGCTATTACTAGAGAAATAGATCGACGTGAAAAAGCAAATAAAAGTTTAATAGCAAGTGAGGCATTACGTAGAGCTAAGATTGAAGGACGGGATCCACAAATGATTCTTAAGCAATTAGGTATAGGTATTTAATTATGACAAAAGAAAAAAAAGAAAAGTCCAAAAAATGGATTCAAAAAGCTGAGATCAAAGAAGGTACCTTTACAGCAAAAGCTAAACGAAAAGGCATTACTTCTTCTCAACTGCAAGAGAATGTTCTTGCTGAACCAGACAAGTATGATGAAAAGACTGTTAAGCAAGCCAACCTGCGTAAAACTTTGGTAAAGTTAAATAACCGTAAGAAGGAAAAGGCTAGCTGATGTCAAAGGATGCCCGCCTTGATCTAGGTCGTTATATCACCAACCCTTTTAACAGGGGTAATTATGATCATAAGAAACTTTCTTTTGATGATTTGTTTCGTACAAAAGCAAGTAGCAACAGAGCGCCATGGACACCGTCTCGTTTTACAGAAGAAGATTTATTAAATCGTGTCAAAACAAAACAACTTACTTTAAACTCAGATCTTAACTTTATTTCTAATTCACCTTTCTTTGATAATAACAAAGAAGTCAATAGCAACTATGAATTATTTAAAGGATTGGGCAGGTTTAAACGTAGAGAAGATTATGATTTTCAAGAAGGTCGTGCGCTTACTAAACAACGTCCACAAGATCAACCAGATTATCAACCTCTTTGGATAGATGCATATAAACTTAGTCCTACTTTAAATCCTGCTAAACGAGCTAAAAATCCAATGCCTACAATGTCTAATCCTGATCCAAGAGGTTTCTTGATGGATATAGCCGAACAACGAGCAGAAGATGAAGCAGAAGGAAAAATGAGTGTTGCTGAATTATTACCATCAAAACAAACAAGTCCACAAATACGTAAAGAACAGCAAGAAGGAAGCAAAACTACACAAGAAGAAAATAAGCTTCCTATGGGACCTAATCAGAAATAGTTCGTATAAAATAAAGATAATGCAGGATAAATGAAATGTTAGGTGGAATAGCAAAATTAGCAGGTAAGTATTTTAGTAAAGGTGGATTGGGAAGAGAAGTGGCAAAAGACGTAGGTATCCAATCTGGTATATCAGGATTATTAGGACTGGTTGCTGGAGGTCCAGTAGCTGGTGTTGCCTATGGTGCAGGTGATTTTCTTACAAACTTACCATTGGTAATGGCAGCAAGAAAATTTGCTCCCGGTACAAAAGGAACTTTACAGGTAAAAGATTCAACTGGCAGGCTTGTAAGTAAACCTTACATGGCACCATCTGCTATAGAACAAGGTGTTAATCTAGGCGCTTCCTTGTTATCGCCTGTAGCTGTCGATATGGTAACAGGAGGACGTTTACTTCCACAAGTAACACCTACTGTGCTTTCACAAGAACAACAGTTATATCATCAAGGATTACAGTTTCAAACTTTAAATAATGGTGCAACACAATCTATTGCACAAGGAACAAGGTTTCAGTTACAAGGATTACCAGAAAGAGTTACGTCTTTACCTGTTCCAGGTATTGAGCTACTTCCTGAACATCAAGCTTATTTAGCAGAACAAATGAAACAACTGCAATATTAATCATGGGACTTATTTCACAATTAAAAGATTTAGGAGCAGCAGGGCGAAAGGGATATCAAGTAGGCTCACGGGTTCAAGCCAACATGGCGGGAATAGGTGGAACTCAGGGTGGTCGTGCTCCAGGATATTATGGGCAAAGTGTTTTGTCTCCTGAGTTTAAAAAAAAATTAACAGCAGAAGGAATAACAGCACGTGAAACACCAATGGAGTTTCTTGGTGCTTACACCTCTCGTGTAATTGTAGATGCAGCAAATGATGGAACACGTACATATTGGTGGCGTTACAATCATCCGTTGGCTATTGCTCAACGTGTATCGGATCTGGTTTTAGACAAAGCAGGGATGCCTCAAAGTCCAGTAACAAGATCTCTTATTGGGTTAGGTGTAGGGTTACCAGCGATTGCTGCCGCTGGTACATATGACATTACTAATCCAGAGCAGCAATTTAGACCAAAAGGTTACTCTCAAGCTTATGCAGAAGAAGGTGCAGAAGATCGTCGTGAATCAACTCAGCCAGCACAAGAATTATTTGAACGTTTTTTCCTGGGTAGAACAGGACGCCCTCTTAAATATGAAACAGCAAAACAAGATATTCCTGATCTCACACCTGAACGATATGGCAATTATTTAAATTATCTTTATAATGATAAAGGTTTTCTTAATCTTGGTATTGTTAAAGGAACCACAGAAAATTTACAAGGTGTTCCTGAAGCCCGTTTATTAGGTTTTCCTGCTTCTATTCCTATGGTAGGTGGATTTACTGCAGGCACAGCAGGAGCAATCATAGGTGCTAAAACTGCTCCGCGTACAGCCAAAATTGCAGGACGCAGTGTTATGGGAGGTGTAATAGGATCAGCAGTGGGTGTTGCTATGGGACATGCAGTGAATGAAACAATAGCAGCAGCTAATAGACAAAAATTACCTAAGCTTTCAGAGTATCAACAACAAGATAATATCTGATAGAATTTAAATATATAAATAAATGACTGAACAATAAATGGCTCTTGTATCTCCAGAACAATTTGCACAGACTTATTTAGCTAATAGGATGAGTAGGGACATAGGCATGCTTTCGCCTGAAGCTGCAGCTGCTAGTGTTCTAGGACAAGAAAAAATAGGACGAGGTTATAATGAAACTGTTGCAAATACAGCAACAGGCCTTCGTAACCGAGGATTTAATACTAGAAACATAGGAGGAACCGCAGCATTAGGAGCAGGCCTTCTTTCACTTGGAAATCAACTTCAACAAGATCAGCTTACTGGTGCTATTGCCTCTGTTCCAGGATCTATATTAGGCGGTATTGGAACGGCACAACTGGTTAAAAATATACCTGGACCACTCGGAAAGATAGCTAGGGTTGTAGCACCTGTAGTAGGGGCATACGGAACAGGAGAAGTTTTTGCTAGAGGAGCAGAAGGAATTAAAAATGCAATCACTGGGCAACAAACTGGAAATAAATCAGAGACAAAAGGAACTGAACCCCCTGCTTATATCCCTGGCACTAATATTCCATTAAATGAAACAGCACGATATCTTGAAAGTCAAAAAGCTATAGGTAGTCAACAACTTGATTTGTATAAAGGATACAGTGCAGCAGACAGAGCAGGAATGAAAGATATTATTCAACATAGTATGGAAACACAAGTACAACTTTCTAAACGGCTAGATCCAATTATTCAACAATCTAAAGATAAAGATATGGTGCGTACACAAGCCTTAATGAATACAGGAGGAAATATAGATGCACGTCTTGGTATGTTAGCTACACAAGGCGCTCTAGCTAAAGGAGCACAAGCAGAAGCTGGAGCATTAGCCCGTACTTTTGCAAGCACTAATCCGTATGCGCAATTTGCTGTTCGCCAATCACCTAATATTCAATTTGGTTAATCATGGCAAACGCTAATAACTACTTTCGGCTTGCTGGATCTTCTATGGGAGTAGGAGCCAAGGATTTACTCACTGCTTTTGGACCCGAACCACAGTTTGGTACTAGGGCTTCTGGACAAGCTTCTTTTGATCCTTCAAAAATGAGTGATCTAGCACAGGCGCTATATGTAGGAAATCTAAGTAGACCAAGTCAAGCAGAAGAAGCTAGGGCTTTAATGCCAATTATAAATGCCTTAGATGATGCAAGAGCAACAAGAGCTAATGAATTAGCAAAGCAAAAATTTGGACAAGAAATAGCATATGCAGGGCTAGGCGCTTTATCTAAAGGAATACAAACAGGCATAGCTGGGGGTAGTCCAGAGATGCTTGCTTACATAGCGCAAAGTCCAGTAAGAGCAGCAGAAGCATATCAACGGGGTTTAACAACTATACCGCGTCAAGATGTTCCAGTATTTTCTCCTCAACCATATCCTAATAGACAATATTTTAGTTAATCATGGCTTATGATTGGGGTGGATCGTTAGTCAACTCTGGTTTTGGAGACTGGAGTAAACTAGGCTCAGATACAAAAAAAGCAGGAAGTAGTATGTTTGATCCAGTATCTATGGGGATAGCTGCCGTAGGGCAGATAGGAGGTTCTTTTCTTACAGGACAAGCTAATCAGAGAGCGGCAGCAGAGCAACGTAAATCAGCGGAAAAACAAGCTTTATATAATTTTATGGGTACGATGCAATCAGCTAATGATGCACGTGCAGGAAGAGCGGTAGCACAATATAATAATGTATTTGGACAACTTGGTGGATCTCTATATAATGCACCTATTGATTATGCATGGCAACGGAGAGGTAAAGAAGAAGACTTACAGCGATTTATGCCAATGCAATTTGCAATGGCAAGACAAGAAAATCGCTTAGGAGAAGAAGAAAGTCAAACTCCTTTATTTAGAGAAGGGAAAGAAAAAGACGCTAGAATGGAAAGATTCGCAGGTAGGTATGCAGCAGCATTACCTGCAATGACTCAATATGGTCAGTTTAATTTACCAAACGTATAGGAGTTAAATCATGGGAGGCGGAGGATCTAAAGGCGGCGGCGGCGGTAATGATATGGCAATGATGATGATGATGAATCAGCAGGCGGTAGCGTCTGCAAGAGAAGCTAGAGATGCACGAGATGCACAAGAAAGAATACTAAGTGAAGCACGAGCTGAAAAACAAAAAGAACTTGATCGTATTGATCGCATAGCTGCAGAACGTAAAGCCGCAGGAGAAGCGGGTCGTCCTGGATATATTGCTAATGTTAAAAGACGTTTATCAAGTGGTCTGATTGGAGAAGAATCAGCTCAGAAATTAGTAGAAGATTATTACACAAAATATGAACTTGCTCCAGCAGCAAACGAACTAGAAGATATAACTAAAACATATCAAGAATTTGCGCCTAAACGTAGAGAAGCAGATATTTCAGCAGCCTATCAACGTCTTTTGGGTCGTGCGCCAACAGGAGAGGAGCTGGCACGAAACCAGCAACAGATGAGCTTAGGGCGTACCACTGGTGCCATCGAGCAAGATATACAAGGAACACCAGAATACAAGAAGGCTCGCCCTAGTAGTGCCTTTGAAGCTGAGATGGAGGCTCGTTATGGTGGCCCCGTATTAGATGATACAGGTACCAGGACAGGTAAATATAAATATAATTTTGGAACAGGTGCCTTACCTGGTCTAACAGCTGATTTAATTTCTAAAACAAATGTTACTACCCCAGGTTTTCTTGCTCCTGGCGCTCCTGTGTTCACAGGATCGGCAGAAGAGATCGAAGGAGCAAAACAGTCTAAAAATAACTATGAAAGTTTTTTATATAATTCAGGATTAAAATCACTAGAAGGAAACATATCAACTGAATTAACTAAATTGCGTACTGAAGGTGACCTTAAAATAGGTAAGCAGCAAGGACAATACGGTTTATTAGCAAGTACCATAGGAGCTTTTAACTTCTCATGATGGAAGAACCTACACAAGAAGTAAATAAAACAAAAGAAATGAATGAAGAACGACCTCAGACTGAGTTTGATGTTAACAGATTCAAAGAACTATTAAAACTTTTAAAAACTAAACAAGACTCTAATACGTCTTTTTAAGATTAAGTTGCTATAATTAATTCAGTTAACGATAATAAAAATGACCGCCACACCAAAAACGTACGCACAAAGGTTAGCTGGATTAAAAGCAGAAAAAGAAGCGGGAACGATTAATGAAGAGGCATATGGTGATTTAACAAAAGAATTAGTAGGAGGAGAATATGGTCCTCAGGCAGATCTTACTCAATTTGAATCCCTTCTTGGTAAATTAGAAGGTTCTAAGATGAAACAACAACGTCAAAAATCTGTTGAAGGACGTCGGGATATCTACAGCCAAGGTCTTTCTAGCATGATGGCTAACTTCTGATAAGAACATGGCAGACGATATAGGCGCAGCATTTGACAACGATGAGTTGTTCACAGACAAAGGTCTTGAGCAATATCGCAAGGCCGCTGGTGTAGCTTATGAATTTGCTAAACAAAAGTACAAAGATACTGGTGAACAACAAAGAGAAACTATTGGAAAGCAAGCTACAGAAGAACGTGCAGGATCTAAACAAAAACAAGAGTTCAGTGAAAGCGACGAAGCCAGGGATACTGCCCAGGCCCGTGGAGCTTACAAATACTGAAGTCTTTGATGCGTGGGCAGAAGGCTTAGACCCTGGTACCCATGAGTCATTCTGTTCTTTTTGTGCTGAAAACTATTCAACAATTGAGTGTTTTTTGTATGCTCGTTTCCTTGGTTACCTAGGTAGTATTACTGCATGTGAAGAATGGATAAAAGAAAAGTATCAGAAACCTGACCACAGGCAGATACTACTGGATGAAATTGGCTACATGAAAGATGATATCCGTTTGTTGCGTGACGATATTGAAAATATGGGTGTAAAAAGAGAAGCAGGGGTAGCACGTATTGCAGCAATGGAAAAAGAGCTTCGTGGTACCATCAATCAAGTAGAGCAGTTCACTGCTAATAAAGATAGGAAAGGCTTGTTGATGGCAGGGGCAGACCGTGCCATACGTGAATTAGCTTTTATATTTAAAGATGACCCAATAGAAGGTCCTTTAAAAGAAGCAGCAATGAGTGTATGGGCAAGAATGCAATTAGAAGAATAATGTACTAAAATAAATTTATCACTCAAGTGAATAACATGGCTGGCAAAGTACCCCCTAAAGGGAAAGAAGAAATGAAGGGTGGCAAGAAGGCTATTCCACCTAATCCACCTAAAGGTGGTAAGCCTGGCGTTAAAGGCGCTGCAAAGCCTGTTGATAAGAAAGAGGACATGAAGGCCAAGATGGATCGTTTACGTGCCCTAAAGGGTAAGTAAGGTAGTTATGGGAGCCAATAGCGGGTCACCAGGCATGGGAGGCGGAACTGCTGATGCAGGAAAGCAAGCCATGATGGAAGCCATGATGCGTAAACAAAGAGAAGAGCAAGTAACAAATGCTCAAAGATCCCCAGTAAATGCTGATTTTCGCCCTGGTTTAGAACCAGATTATAGTGACATGGAAGCCAATAATCGTTACAGCGGTCTTGAAAACAGATCTAATGTAGAAGCAGCTAATCCTACTGCTGGATTTAATATGCCTGCTAAAGGCGGTATCTCCATGGGACCAGGTAGATCTACTCGCTATACAGATGAAGATGCCCAGGAAATAATGCAACGTGCTCAAATGGCAGCTCGTTCACAAAGACAGATGCGTTAATAGGATGGCTAAAAAATCAATGCCTCCTGAAGTTCTTGAGATATTCAAGAATAAAGAGGCGAAAAAAGAAGACGGTTCTAATATGACAGACAAGGAAAAACGTAAGGCTGCTTTAGATAAAGCTCGTAAATATAAAGAACAAAAATCTAAATCTTAGGCTATATTTGATCTAGTTAGTTTCTTGGCATGCCCTCATATTTACATCTTGCGTATCGACGCAACGCAAGGGCGGCTGCAAAAAACTACACAGTTAAACCATCTGATAACCAAGAAGCAGTAAAAAAAGCTAGAGAAGATTTTAGTTTCTTTTGTGAATATGTTGCTAATAAACCTCCTGCCTCCCATCACAAAGATTGGCATGGACACTTTGTAACAGGTGAGAATAGTGTCTGTTTAAAAAATATAGCCGGTCCTAATATTGATCTACTTGGTCCCCGTGGGCCATTAGCTGTATCTACACCAGTAGCTACTCCTAATGGATGGGTACCTATAGGTGAACTACAAGTTGGTGATATTGTCTTTTCTGAACACGGGCAATTAACTGAAGTAGTAGGTATTTCAGATTACGAAGAATCACTTACATGGGAAGTCGTCTTTACTGATGGTTCTTCTGTTCGTTGTGACGATCAACACCTATGGAAGGTGCGACGAATGGGAACAGACGGAAAAGGAGATTGGCGCAGCATGACGCTTAATGAAATACGTACACAAAAAACAGTAGGAATTAAAGGGAATGGTCGCCCTGGAGCATTGACCCAAAGAGTTACTGCAACTTGTGAACTAGGAGAAACACCTTGGTTAGACAGTAGAGGTTATCCTCGTTATCAGATTCCTGTCACACAACCAGTTGAATATCCAGCAACAGAACTTCCTCTTGATCCATATTTATTAGGAGCATTGCTTGGTGATGGTTCTCTTAGTTCTAATAACCTTTCTTTATGCAGTGCAGATCCAGAGATTGTTGAACGTTGTGCCTTAGGATTACCAGAAGATTATCGTTTTAAAAAAGTAGCAAAATATGGATATAATATCTCACATGTTAAAGGGGTTCTTGCTGGAGGAAAACCAAGTATTGTGCGAGAGATCCTAAAAACACTCGGGGTCTATGGTAAAACATCAATTGATAAGTTTATTCCTAAGTCTTATTTGATAGCATCGATACCTGATCGAGAAGCATTGCTACAAGGGCTGCTAGACACAGATGGTACTGTTGCATCTACAGGAGGGGTGTCTTTTTGTACAACATCTACAGCTCTTGTTAGAGATGTAACAGAACTAGTTCAATCCCTTGGAGGGATAGCAACACAACGTGCGTCACAACTGAATACATACCTAAACAAACGTCAAGAGCGCGTACGTACGACAACACCGTCAGTTACCTTAGGTATCAAATTACCAGATAGTATTAAACCTTTTCACTTACACCGTAAAGCCCAAAGATATTCTCCTTGCACCAAGTATCTTCCTTGCCGCAGCATTAAAAATATTTGCCCATCAACAACAGAAAAAGTACGTTGTATTGAAGTAGCCGATAGCTGTCATACCTTCTTAACCAAAGATTATATTGTTAGTCACAATTCGGCAAAGTCAACGACCTTAGGTTTGTTTACTGCATGGGCTATTGGTGTACATACCACAGCTAAGCTACCTTTACAAATTCTTTATCTTTCTTATACAGTTGAAATTGCACGTCCTAAATCAGCAGCAATTAAACGTATTATAGAAAGTCGTAAATATCAAGAAGTATTTCCGGCAGTCCGTCTATTAAAGAACGTAACAAGTAATGAATATTGGTCCATTGATCATAAATTTGCGGGCATTGATAATATCGGTGATGAGATGTTTACTCTTTGTGCAGCTGGATTAAAAGGTTCCGTTACATCTAAACGTAGTCATTTATGTTTAATTGATGACTGTATAAAATCAGCAACAGATATAGCTAATCCTGATATACGTAAAGCAATGCAAGATAACTGGAATGCGGTTATCTCACCAACTATGTTTGAAGGAGGGAGAGCAATATGCTTGGGTACCAGATTCAGACATGATGATATACACGCCACTACTTTTAATGAACAAAATAACTGGCAACAAATTGTGTTGTCTGCTATCCAAACAGATCCTAAAACAGGAGATGAGATTTCTTATTGGCCTGAAATGTGGTCACTGGACTACTTAAAAGAAAAGAAAAGACAAGCACCTGTTGCATTCTCTTTTCAATACATGAATCAGATTGTCAGGCAAGGAGAGCTATCCCTGGCACCAGAACTGATAGTAAAGGCGGAGATAGCAACTGAATTTGATACACTTGGTATAGGGGTTGATTTATCTGCTGGAATTAAAGAAAAAAATGACTACACCGTAATGGTCCTGGGTGGACGTATTGATGATCGTATTCATATCATTGATTACCGCAGGATACGGGCCATGGGTAATCTAGAAAAGCTAGATGAAATGAAAGAATTGCTTAATGATTGGTCGATCATAGGAAAGGATGACAATGGGAACTACTTCCCAACCTTCTCTACTTGTGATATCTGGTCAGAAGCCGTCCAGTACCAAGCTTCTCTCGAAGCCGATTTTAAGAGGATTTGCCTTAATGACGAAGGTCTGAACAACTTGATCTGGCATCCCGTCAAGGGATTCCGTGCAGACAAGCTGGCGCGGTTTAGGGGGATTATAGGCATGTTTGAAGAACGAAAAATAATCTTTAATCGTTTTCGGAACTTCACTAATCTCTTCGAGGAACTCACAAACTTCGGCGTGAGTAGTCATGATGATTGTGTGGATGCGTTGGTATGGCTAGTAAATGGATTGGCCAAAAAAGGAAAGCTCCAATTTGATTACTAGACCTTAGAATAGTAGCAGAAAGAACAGGCTAACGCATTGGGACCCGATCTCTTGCTGATTATTATTGGCTTTTCGGTACCAGCTGTCACTGGTGTTGGGTGGGTGACGAATAAATTGTTAGGCCGCTTTCATGAACGTATCCTTCGTGTGGAAAAACGAATGGACAACACTGATGCCAACCTGAACTCCATGCACCACCGTCTGCCAATCGAATATGTACTTAAGGTAGATTTCTTGAGAGAGATGCAACAGATGCAAGATAATTTTAAACAGATTAATATTAAGCTTGATAAACTAATTGAAAAGCTATAACCAGATGAATTACACCCTTGAAATTCAAGAAGACAACAACGGAGATTATTTTATTGAATTTCCCACTGAAATAGTAGAAGCTCTTGGTTGGACAGAAGGAGATATTTTAGAATGGAAACTAAAAGGCCAAGGCGTAATTTTATCAAAACTTAATGATCCAACAGGATATGAAGCAATAGAAGAATAGGTTGATAGAATAGAAACAATAATAAATAGATAAATGAGAGTAAGCGGACTTGCAAACATACCTGGAGCACCTGGAAATTTAGAGTTTTTTAATACACAAAGAATGCAACCTAGGTTACCGATGACTTTTGGTGGAAGTGAAGCTGAGCCACAAGTAGCTAATGCATTTACTGATTGGTTATTTGGTAAAAAGTCGTTATCTGATATAGTTGCTCCAGGTGTGGATAGAACTTTAAAGGGAATTCCTGATCCTACACGAATCAATGGTTCCCCTGGTATTCGTGACACTCGAAACAAACAAGAACAAATAATTGAGCAGCTTCGTAAAGGTCAATCTTTTGTTCCAAAAGAAAATACTTTTCTTGCACAAGCTTTTCCAGGAGGACAAAACATAGGTAACGTAGGTGGAATGATGCAGCCCCCTCAAGAATTTATACCTATGACAAACTTTGAAGGATACGGACCTCCTCAACCGACAGGGCCTTCACCAGAACAGTTAAAAGCATTACAGGTATATGATGCGGCTAAACAACAAAAAGAAGCTCAAAATGCAGCGATTCTTCAACAAGGAATACAAGCTAGAAATGAAATGCTAGAGAAATCTCCTACGTCTTCTAAACCATTGTATTTAGATATCAATGCAGTGCCTACAGGACTAGAATCAGTGGGGGCAGGAGCTAAGGTTGATCTTGGACGTAATCAAAACCTTAATTTTGGAGGCATGTTTACCCCTGGATATGCAGAACAAGGAGTTCAGATTCCCCAAGGGTATACATTAAAAGCTGGTTATGGCACTCCAAGTCTTGATGTAAATGTGAACTTTAGAGAAGGTAGGCGAGGATTAGGGCCACAACAAGGTGGTGGCTTTGGTGCTGAAGCAATGTATAACACTCGTTTTTAAATCCCAAAAAGTTAATAAAGATGCTAAGATTTACAAAACCAAACCCTAATAACTAATCTGTGGACGCTAACTCTCGCCTAAAAGAAATTGTTGATTCCTATCTTGAGAAAGATGGCGGAGTAAACATTGACACAGGTATTGTTGCGTCCCACGTAGCCCAAATGAAACTCTTTGGTATCCGCCAAGGGGTAGAATTTTTTCCTTCTCAAGATAATTTTGGTAATCAACGCAAAGATTTTGTCGACAGAGTACTTAAATACAACAGGATGGATACACGCCTAGATTCAATCTGGGAGTATTTCCTGTGTGATGGACAAGGTTTGTTTTATATCAGACCTACTGAGTCTAATTACCGACTTTACTTTTTCCGTCAACATGAATATCGTTCTTACTACGGCATTAATGGCGAGCTAGAAGAAGTAATTATTATCTATAGCTATAAAGTAAGACAGGGAACAGGCTTTAGCGATGGCGTTAATATCACCAATATCTCAGGTACTGCTATTACTGGCCCACAGGGGGCCAAACGATATATCAAATTATCAATCAAAGACAAGGTAATTGAAGAAACACATAGTGAAGGAGAGATGTCCTTTGACTTACCTAGTTATAATGTCCCAGGGCGTACTCAAACATTCCGAAACACACTCGGATTTATTCCTTGTGTAGAAATATTTAATAGTCCTAAGGGTTTTTCTAACGAAGGAGTAGGCGAATTTGACGCATTAGCCAATCATATTGTCACGCATGACGAAATGGTACGCACCATGCGTAAGAATGTACAGTTCTTTGGTAATCCAACCCTTCTCTCATCAAGACCTAAGACAGATCTGATGGAATCTGGGTCAGATTCTACAGTTCAACGTCCTTCTATTGCAGCAAACTCCGGTTTTACTGGATTAGGAGCCTTAAGTCAGTCAAGATTTAAGTCTGATCCACTCTCTAGGGGTATGGATGGGCAAATTAGGGTGCCTAGGGTGATTGCCAACCTGGAACCTAACGACCGTGTTGGTTATATTGTCCCAGATGCTATCACTGGGGACCAAAATAACTTTGCACGTCAGTATCGAGAAGAAATACGGACAGCTTTAGGGGGTGTAGACGACCTTTCTATCTCCGCTGGTATCACAGCAACAGAATATAAGTCATTATTCGGTCGTGTATCAGCAACATCTAAGAAAAAAGCAAATGCTATTTATACATATGGCATTTGTAGGTGTTTAGAGTTAATCATTTATCAAGAAGAGCGTTTATTCCGTGATACCTTAGCTGCTGCCACAGGAATTGAGAAGCCAGTTGAGCCAACAGAGAACGCAGCTAAAGAAGAAATTGATTTATACGAAGCAGGTTTAAAAGGATTTGAAGAAAAGATTAAACAAATAATGAAGGCATGTGTAGAGACTCAACATATACCTACAGGAGTCATCGGCCTAATACCAGACGGGGATCTGACCATGCTTTGGCGTTGGTTAGGTCCTGTTTACGAAGACTCTACACAAGATATTTTAAATAATTCTATCGTGGTACGTAACCTCCAAGAATTAGGTGTTGATAGTATTGAAGCACTGAAGTACCTCTTCCCGTCAAAAACGGATGAGGAGCGGGCCGCGATGTTATCGGGGTTTCCGTTCAGGATGGTCAACGAATTGCAAGGTGCTTACTCAGCTTTTGCAAAATTAGTGGGGGGCATGATGCAGACCCCTCACCCGCAGTCACCAGATTTACCGATGGCTGCGGACCCACGTCTTGACCTTACACCTTATCTGTATCGCACCTTAGAAGCATTACAAAAGGAGATGAGTTATGCAGGACGCTACCGTCCAATCGATCCCACAGATGAGCCAAGTACCAACAGCAGTAGCACCAAGCAGCTACGTGGCAGTACCAGCGCCTCAGGCTCCGGGACAGAGCTACCAGGGACCGATCAATTACCAAGTGGGTACCAGTTACCCCCAAGCGGTGCCACAAGCACCTATCAGCTACCAATCAAGCCCTACTCAGTACGCCCCCCAATCCCAACCGGCGGCACCCCAGAGCAGCCCATGGGAATCGGCGTTCAACAAGGTGGTGGGTCTGCTGAGCGCACCAGTCCAATCCCCGTTCCAGGGTCAACCCTCGGCTCCGACGCCAACATACGCCCCGGCCAATTACGGTCAGACGTACAACGGCCAACCTATGCCCAGCTTGGGGACGCAGACCTCGTATCCCAACCAGGAATACTCAGCCAACTATTCCCAAACCTCCTCCAGTCCCTCACTGGCGGACGTAGCGGATTACCTGGGCCTGAGCAACGAAAGCCGCCAGGTGATCGACGCGTTCGGGGTAGAAGCACCAGCCGTCCTAAATAATTATGCTCTCCAACTGGAAAGCATGTTGGATAGTGCAGTTGCATGGGGCTCTAAAGCCAGCGGTTTACTGCATGGCTACGCCAACTTTGCTGTAAATGAACATCAAGAGAATCTCGCTTATAACGAAATTCTGACTAATCCTGATGTACTGAGTGACTACACTTTGAAGTTCTTCGGTCCTGAAGGTCCTTATCCTGTTTACGAAAGTGAGCAAGATTTGAATACCCCTGGCTATCGCACAGAGCAAGTAGTACCTGGGTATGGGAATTTCCCTGCACCTCCTGAAGCTGCTGGCCCACAACAACCCCAAAACTTCTGGGGCGGCTTCAATGAAATCATGGCACGAGATCCCCAGAATGCCTGGCGTGTTCTTAACCAAGCTCAACCTAATACTGTAGCTAACAAGCTATTTGTAATGGAGTGAGGCCATGCGTCCACTTCTTAAATACGGAATCCCTGCAGCCGCTGGTTTAGCAACAGGTGGATATGCTCTTTCTCAAGGTGAAGATCCAGGATCTGCAGCTCTTGCAGGAGTTGGTGGCGCCCTTGGCGGAGCTGCTGGTTTACTTGGTGCTCGTCGGTTAGCTGGTAAGTATTCTCCTGAAATAAGGAGCAGGATAGAAGATGCCGCCACTAGACCAGGTATTCCTACTTTTCTTCAGGAGGTTCTTGAAGAACCATTACAGCTTTCACCTAAAGAATTAGAAAGGCGCCTTGGTAAGGGTACTGCTAGTCTCGCTGTTCCTGCTGCCGCTGGTCTCGCTGGTCTAGGAGGTGTTGCCCTTGGAGCCATCCCTGGCTCTATGGGTGTACCAGGATTTACAGATCAACGTATTGATCCTGAATCTTACGGATCTAGTAATTCACCAGGTGCCCGGTACAAACAAACAACAGGCACTGCGGGTATTAGTAACTATCAACGATAGTTAAATTAATACCTGCTAAAATTTTCATAGATAAAGACAGTTGTACGTCTGAATCTTTTCACCATACATCCTGCAATATAGGAGGATAAACTAAAGTGTTTATTGATACCGATTTTCCAAAGATCTTAGGTGCAGAACTTTACCGTCCTCACCCTGCTTACATCTGCGAGATGGCCGTAGAACCAGTAGTGGTTCATGACTTTACTCGTCAGCCTGGTCAAACCGTTCAACTTGATCGCTACAAATTCTGGGGCACTCCTGGTACTAAGGATAGCCGCGAACGTATTTCCGATCAAACCATTGGTACTGCTAACAGCCGTAACATCACTAAGGAGAAAGTCCTTGTGGTGCTTAAGGAATACACTGGCCCTGCGGATCCTTCTGATCCTACTCAACCCAGTACCTTTAAGATTGCTCGTGAAACTCTGATTACTGCTCAGCGCATGTTGCTGGACACAGGTAATCTGAATATGTTCCACCAGTCTATTGGCTCCCTTACACTTCTTGATGATTATCGTCGTTGGCGTGATCGTGTGTTTATTGATGAACTAGCCAAAGCAGAAGCCAATGGTGAAGCATCAACATCACAAGGTGGTTACTATTTCCCAACTGGCGCTGCTAAGGATTCCAGTGGCCGTATTTCTTACACCACTGCTCAGTACACAGCTAACTCACAACAGTTCCACGTATCTACCGACCTGTTGAATGTAGTTAAGGATCTCCGTAAGCGCAACGTACCTACCTTCTCTGATGGTTTGTATCGTTGTATTTGCGATCCTACATTCATGATGCACTTGCGTCGTGATGCTGACTTCCGTGAAATCGCACGTTATTCAGGTAATCCTGGCCAAGGCATGTATATGTCTGGCAATCCCATGATGCCTAATAACGCTAGCTTCTATCAAGGTCCTCAAGCGGGCCAAGGTTACTTCCTGGCTGGTGAACCTGTAATGCCTACTGGCGTTCAGTTTGAAGGTGTTAAATTCTATGAATCTACCAACTTCCCAACCAAGAATATTACAGCTAGCTTTACTGATGCTCCTGCTTATACTTCCCAGGAAGTAGCCCAAGGTTTCTTCTTTGGTCCTCAAGCAGTAGGCGTTGGTGTAGGCGGTCCTAATGCTCAAGTTCTCATTAACAATAATGATGACTTCAGCCGCTTTATCATTCTTATCTGGCAACTGTATGCTGGTTTTGAAATCCTGAACAAGGACTTTGTTACCACTGCTTACAGCTTCGTCAGCGATGACGGCGTTCTTTGATACAATAAATAAAACAACAAGGAGAAATAAATGACTTATTTGACTTCCAAAAAGATCTACCCTGGTAACTGGGTAGAAGCTCTTAATGGCTGGTACAAAAACTTTGATTCCACTGGCGCTGGTGGAAGTGCAGATGCGTCTAAGGCTGGTCCTACATCTGTTCTAGCTATTCCTGGCTATCGTTACTTTCAGCAACGTGGTTATGTTCCTGTAACCTGGGTGTCTGGTGATTCTGCTACTTATGGTCAAACCATGAGTGTTATCATCCCATCTCCTTACAGGCAAGATGATACTCGTACTGATATTACCGGAATGGTAATCAGTGGCAACTCCACCCAAGCAGGCTATGTTTACCGCGCTGCAATCTCCGTTGGTTCTGGCTGGGGAGACAATCGTGTTGCTTCTGGCGTGTATAACACTACAGGTAACGTAATTGCTTTTGGTCGTGACAGTTCTGGTCCAGTTGCTGCTTCTGGTGAATCAGTAGCTGCTGCTGTATTATCTTCTACTGTTTCAGGTGAAGGTGCAGGTACTGTTTATTTTGCAGGTGGTAATCAAGCCTTTGGTTCAGTTCCTGTATTTATTGGACCTGCCTCAGGTCTACAAGTTACAGCTGGTTCAGGTTTCGTAAACAGTGGCGCTGTATACAAACAGATCACTTCTGCTACAACCTTTAAGGTATACTCTAAAGCTTCTGGTGATGCCACTGCTGTTTCAGGCGGTGTGTACATCTCACAAGCAGACAAAAATGCTGGTTTAACCGGTTATCTGTTTGTGGAAGTTTGCTACCTGGTTCCTGATAACGCCCCTGATTACAGTGATTTGGAAGCTTATCTTAATAATCGGACCGTCAGTTCGACTTAATTAGGGTAAACTAATACCAGAACACCTGGTACCCATGCTTTATCAACACACCAAAACCGGCGCTCGGGTCAAAGTTATTAGTGAATGGGATAACGGCGAATGGTTCATGGTCGAAGATCAGGACGGTCGCCTTTATACCGTATACAAGACTGAGATCAAACCGGATGAGTCAGCCACTAAAACGGTTAAGACTCTACAGGTAAAAGATAAAGCAGCAAAGGAAGCGCCCCGTGCTTTTCCCCCAGATCATCGCTTGAATATTAATTCAGCAACCGCTCAAATGATTGCTGACCATATTAAAGGGATTGGTCTCAAGACAGCACGTGAGATTAAAGACATACAGATGAGTCTTTCTGGTGAAAAGTTCAGCAATCTAGATCAGTTAAAACAGATCAAACGTGTTGATTGGGACTCTGTATTTGCTGCTAACCTGGTACGCGTGTGATATAAGCCCTGCTTCGGTGGGGCTTCTTCATTTTAGAATTGAAATAAAGTAGTAAAATGGCAAACTCAGGTGGTAGGTTCTTTGTAGGAAATATTGGCAGTACTGGTACAGCCACTGGCCCTCATATTCATAAATACGTTAAGGATTTAAAAACAGGTTCTTATATTGATCCATCAACAATTAAAAGCGCTTTAACCGGGATTCAGATCGGAGAGAAAAGAACTCCTTTGGTTAGACGCACCTCTACGGGTGGTTTTGAGTGGAATCCAGATACAGGATTAGTGGTTACCTCACCGTTTGGCCAAAGGACAGCACCAACGGCTGGAGCATCGACTGATCATAAAGGCATCGATTTTGGTGGCGCAGCTGGAACACCAGTTTATTTACAAGGTTATGGTAAAGCTTTACCTGTACCATCAGCAGGTGGTTACGGTAACTTAATGACGTTTAGAACAGGAGATAATAAATATGAATTAGGTTTTGGACATATGAGTAAGCTGGGACCAGAAGCGCAGGTATATGCATCAAATTTAAATTCAAAACCAGCAGTACCTTCAATTGAACAACGTCAACAAGAACAGTTAATAGGCGCTGGTACAGCATTGGCTTTAATAAGTAAATTATTTGGACAAGCAAAAAACGATAAAGATAGTTCCCGTGGTTTATACAGCAGTTTAGTTGGATCAATGTTAAACCCTAAACAAGACACAACCACAGATTTTTTAATGAATTACATGATGCAAAATCCGTATGAAGCATAAGATTGATTTATTACACCTATAATAAAAGAATGATGGTAACAAGAAGTGCAGCTATCTGATTTTGACAAAAGTAGAGTAAGGTACCATCTAGGTTATTTTACTGTTTCTATTCCAGCAGGAGACTATGCTCGTCTGGAAGAAGCAATGAATACTATACCTGATTCTTATTTCTACAATAAGATTACTATTCAGGTTGGTCGTTGTGATACAGCAGAAAAGAAAACTGAAGTTGCAAGTTCTCCTTCTACTAGGATTGAAAGTATTCTTGGAGACGTAGACCGTACTATTCGATCTTCTAATGCAAAAGAAGCTCTTAAAGTATGGGATGAAATATACTTGTATGAAACAAATCGACTAGCCATGATTCTTTATGTGCCAAATTATAAAGATCCATTCCAAGCTCGATATCGTTATGAGCGTTCAGGTGCTGAATATATTCAAGCATTACCTGGACCCGCAGATACTGCCGTAGGTAGTAATCTTTATCTTCACGTAAACCACAGGTAGTGTCATGAATCCATTTGAGAAGTTTATTCAAAAAGCATCCGGATTAAATCCAGTCGGTAGAGTTGGAGGATTATTTAATAAACCAATTGGTAGATTAAGCTCTGTAGGCGCTTTAGTAGACACTGGATATAAAGGAGCTACACAGCAATCACGTCTAGGAGGGCTTTTTACCCCTGAAGGAGCCGCATATAATGTAGTAAGAAATGCTACAGGAGGCCCCTTTTCGCTATTACCTCAAGTGGTATCGGGACTACAAGAGTTGCCTTATGGCTCAAGGACACTTGGCCTTGCCACAAACAGTCTTGCTAATGAAATAAAATATGGTGGATCAAAAATAGCAAATGAATCCAATTATATTATTGATCGTTTAAAACTAGGTAATCTACCTTATGGCGAAGTAGATAGGCGTATAAACACAGGTGATTATGGAAGGAATGCTCCTCCAGGAAGCGGTAAGTTCTTTGGGACAATGACGTATTCCCCAGAAGGCTCTCTTGATAACGCTCCAGCTCGTGAACGCGCTTATGCTGCAGAGCTTTCCAGTACTGCGCAACAAGCAGCACAGAATCCTATGTTAAATCAATATAGATCTTTAAGTAAAACAGATCCAACAGCGGCCCTTAATTTAGGCATGCAAATGTGGGCACAAGCAAACCCTGGCTTGGCACAAAAAGTTAAACCTGGTCAGTCAGGATATGAGGCTATTCAACCGGCCATTGATAATTATTATACTAATCAGTACCGTGATTATGGAGAACCTGCCTCAACACCTATTACTCCCCCTGGACCGACAGAAGAAGAAATACAAGCTTATTATAAAAACCAATACCGCGATTATGGTGAACCAATATTTAATCCTGCTGAAATGTTAAACTATAAAAAATAATAATTATTTAATTCTTGGCATTGTAAACCATATAAGTCCAAGCCAGCTGGATAAGAATCTTTGATTCACGGGGACCAGTGTTGTTGCAATAAACTGATGATTCTTTGCCCTAATTTTGTTAGACGCCTTGCAGCTACAGTGAGTTTAATTACGTCTGTTCAAGCCGTATTCACGCCAGGTCTCAAGGCTGAGTCAAATTGGGTTAACTGAAACACCATTAAAAATAGAATTTATGGCACCACGTACAGTACAACAGCTTTTTGGGTTTAAAGATCCAGAAGTTAATATGCTTACTGTCCTTTCTGGATTAGAAGGATATAGGGGGCACGGTGGAAAGGACACTGCTGCTGTAGCTGCAAACGCTCTTTCTAGAATGTTAAGTGGACAGTGGGGAGGTAAAGATATTGGTAGCGTCATCAAAGCCCCTGGGCAATATGAAGCTGTTTTTAAATATTCAAAACAACAATTAGCTGATCCTGCTTTTGGCGCAAAAGTATTAGGTGGACAAGACGAATACAATCGAATACGAAACCTTGTAAATAATCCAGATCTTGTCAAACAAGCGTATGAAGCTTCCAGAGGAGCACAATCTTTTCGTGGTACAGCTGCATATGCGCACAAAAAACCCACTGATTACGTACCTGTCCCAGGGAAAAGTAACTATTACTTTGATCCTTTAGATAAGACTGTTTACAATAAAGGGCTACAGCTCTTTGGTGGAGCAGGAGCACCCCCAGTAAAACCTAAAGAAGTTTCTTCTGCTCTGGGATTAGAAAATCTTGTTGCAGGAGGTAATTTATTTGGTAAAGAAACATTGGAAAACATTATGAAACAAGGTGTACAAGAAGAACTTTTAACTAGTTTGATTCAACCTGAAGAAGACAATACCAATCTGTTTACTCAACTTCTGAATCAAACTAGACCATATTAAAGTTCAATAAGCTAGAATTTAAATACGAAGAATTAAGGTAAGGAACTTGTCATCTACTTCCACAAATAAACAACCACTGTTTATTGATCGTCCTTTATTTGATACTGTACGTGTAACAACACAGACAGTTGGTAGTGCAGGCTCCAATACACTAGAGGTACAAGGTGGGCAGGTTCCTTCTATCCTTGTTGATGTAGATGCAGCTCTTAGTGATGACACGAACAATGGTGTTGTTGTAGACGCTATCACAATTGCCCGCAGTGATTTCTATAGGCCAGCAGATTACACCCTGAGTGCAGGCACATCAGGTACGGTAGTTTCAATTGCCAGCGGTCAAATTATCAATGTAACGACAACAGGAAGTTTCACTGGTGCAGGCGTTGTTGAAAGCGGCATTGGTTATTACACATATACAGGATCAACTACATTAACAGGCGTCAACACAACACTACGTTACTCAGGTGGCACCTCCTCAGGTTTTACATATAAAGGTGTATCCTATGGGCAACAACCTGCCGTAACGTTTGTCTTCTATCAAACCCGTGGTACAACAGTACCAATCCCCGCATCTTTTGACTACCACATATTATTTGCTAAGACTGTTCCTGATGGTAGCGGTGTGATTGATTGCTCTGATGTGATGCCTCAATTGGCTGCTCCTGTTATGTCTGCTGGTAATACCAACGGTTTAGGTAGTACTGCACCACTACGCAATAAAGGAATATACCTGGAACGAGGCGACCGTTTATATGTAGGTGTTTTCCCTGATGGACCTAATATTGGTGGGTATACCCCAGGAGCTTATGTGTATGCACAAGGTGGTTTCTTCTAACAATGCCTCTTAAAGGCAATACTAGTTTTGGATCCTTTGGTAGACCAAAAGACTTTAAACCTTTTGAAATAAAACCGATCACCACAGAATTTTCACAAGGTGGTGTACCAGGTTCAATTACTGTATTAAACAGAGAATCAGCATGGGCTAGATGGCGTCGTGGCTATGAAATATATTCTTCTAATATCTATAACAACCCATATGAGTTCAAATTTATTTATAATATTCCCTTCCCTTCTGGAACAATAACTCCCTCCGGTTCTAATCCGACATCCATCGTCTCAGGTGCTTTTAAAGGTTTTCCAACTCGAACAAAAGAATTTGGAATGCATTGGACTGGATTAAGACGAGGGGGAAATATGCGTACAGATAATTTACTTGATTCAGCTGGCACCAGGCTTTCTATCGCAGGTGTAACAGAAGATTCTTCTTATTGGTACGTACAATTAGCCGGAACCTGGAGCTCAGGTAATCCTTTACCTTCTCCTTTATTTGCCACGGTATCTGGTATAACAACACCTTTGAAACCAACTAACGGTGAAATACTAGAAGATAGAATCCTCACTGTTAGTGGCGAAGTGCTCACACCTGATTCTATTAATCCAGATACACAAAGAAGATATGGTTATGTACAGGCTGTTTTGGTAGATGTCATTGAAGACACAGGCGTCCTAAAACTAAAGAAGGCAGGGTCAGTAGAAGTCACACATGATAAACAATTCTTAACCCCCTCGACAAAACCTCCTGCTATTGGACGATTCCTATTGACAGGTAATAGATATGCCTGCACGTGTCAAGACTTTACACGCAGAGAATATACCTTTATGACAACAATCAATGATACAAGTAAAACTAAAAGGAGAAAATACTTTCCTCACTCTAGTGTTGCTTCTGTTAAGCCAGGAAGACACGAAGACATTTTAAGTGACGGCGTATATAACAATAATGCAATGGTAACATCTTTAGAAAACAGATCTTTGAATGTAGAAGCGCCTGCCGCATCGTTTGTACTACCTGATTCAATTGCAACATCAGCAGTAAACCGCTTATCAACAAGAGACAACCCTGGTATATATCAAGATTTTGGAGCTACGTACAAACGTAATATAGAAGCTCCGTCTCTCCCTGGTAACAAACCAGATGGTTTACCTGTATACGAAGACTACACTGTTTCTCAAGACGTCATAACTTCTTTGGGAGATTACTGGGAACCTGTATTAGATGAGATGCGTTATTGCAAACATGTCTATGCACTTAAGTTTGCAGAAAAAGTATTTCCTCCTGAGCCTTCCGATTATCCTGTTGAGTATGAATCAATGGCGGAATGGGAACAAACCTTAGTACAAGAAGCAGAAAGTAATCAACAAAGATATGAAACGTTTCAAGTAACCAAGAATTCTTTAAGCTATATGGATGTTCCTCCTTATAATTGTCAATCACCAACTGTTGCACCCATGTTGCAAAAGCTATTTAATATTCCTAATCAAATCGTATTCTTGTCAGGGTTCACCATGATAGACAAGACAGGGCGTACATATGTACCAGCCTCAGGTGAAAAACCTTCCCTTTAACTTTTTGTAGTATAATACAACAAAGGTTAAAAACCTTGTAAGTTTAAGGGCCGACAAATCTTGTATTCAGGGTCGGTTCTGTCTATAGTCCAGGTAAAAATATGATCCCCTCCCATGACCCATGTAATTTCCCCTCCTCTAGATCAGAGGATAGTTGACGATTTTTTCCAGCTGGCACAAAGCAGAAAAACCTATAAGCTAGCCTGGTTCTATGGAATGCTTGCCACCTTTGGTGTAAAAGCTGAACATCTCTGGGGTTTTACCTGGAACCCAGATGGTACTATCAACATCCAAAACAAAAAGAAACCAATTCGACCCATGCACCCGCAGTGGGTTTTCTTGTTTCAACTAAAAGAAAAACAGCCTTCAGATCTTGAAGACTGTTGGAAAGATGCTTGGTTACTAATCTATAAAGCAATGGCATGCAAAGAAGTTCAATGCAATGTGTTTGAACTACTCTTGGCCTATAAGATGCGTAAAGCCTTCTACAAGCCCTCTAAAGCATCGAAGGTACTAGAACCTGCTCTTGCTTGTTCATAGTCTTCTGAACAGCTCTGCGGTTCCATAGGTAACTCCCCCTGGAGTATGTCTTACCTTTGAATGCAGCATAGTGACGTCCTAGCTTTAATGTGCCATCATCTCGCATACGCAATAGGTCTGTGCGAGGGACTTCAAGCGTTTCTGCCATTTGATTGGTTGTCAACCATCCAGTGGGTGTACACATAAAATAAAAGGCCTTGTACATATTTACAATACATAAAAGGACACCTGATAGCAAGGGTTTAACAAAGGCTTTATAAGTTTACTATTCGTCACAGAGATTGGGCTATCTTAAAATTAGGTAATGGCAATTATAGAGTATGTTCGCAACAGAGCATGACCCTCTCGCCCTACTGGTTGAATTAACCCCGAAGCTTGCTAAAAGACGTTTTCGAGAAGAGATATACAAATCCTGGGATCACTGCTGTGGTTATTGTGGGGCTACTGCAACAAGTCTTGATCACATTATTCCACGTTTTAGGTCTGGCTCTAGTAATAGAAATAATCTTTTACCTTCTTGCCAGCAATGCAATAATCATAAAGGCAGCACCAAGATGGAAGAATGGTACATGACACAAGATTTTTTTAGTGATGAAAAATACCAACGAATCAAAGACTGGACAAACCAAGAAGTTCTTGATCTTTTCCAGTACACTAGTGATTATATGAATTATAAACAGACAAGTTAATGAGTGTTAAATACGATCCAACAACTAAAACATGGACCAAAACGCTAGAAGCGTTAGAGCAAGAAGAGTCTTTGCCCCATGATCTTTCTACATACGCACCTATATATCGAGATGTTTTAGATCAATCAACAACGCCTTCAACTCCAACAGGAGGGAAAACAGGTTCTGGTAATTTACCTTCGACGACAGGAAAAAATCAACCAACTACGTCAACTCCTCCCATACCAACAATTAAATATAAAAAAGTTCTTACAGGATATAGTTCTTCAAAAAAAATCATAATAGATGGAGAAGAAAAAAATGCCCCACCAATAATGCCAGGACAATATAATGATATGGTAAACGCTAATAATGCAGTAGAAAAAAATAATGAAACTAAACGCGCTAACAATGCACCTAAAATAAACGCTAATGATAAAACAGAACAAATATATAATAAAATAATAACGATAACAAAAAATACAACAGGTGCAGATTATAAAGAAAAAAAAGAACTTATAAAAAGATTAGAAACTAATGGTGAGATTGATAAAAACACACGCGAAGACTTAGAACGTAATTTTAATACTTTCTACACAACAGAAAAAGTATCTCCTTGGGATCCAAACTCCAGAGTAAGGCCTCCTTCACCAGGGGATAAAAAAGAAATCGATCTTGATTTCTATAAATCACAAGTACCAGAAGCTGTTAAAGCCTGGGAAGAAGCAAATAAAGAAGGAGAAGAAGACCTTGATATAACTGGACGATATCTAACAGAACAAGAATATTACCAGTGGCACTACACGCAACATGGTAAACCTAGTGGAATAAGAGGATACTCCAAAGAAGACACTGCTATTACCAACGCCTACTTAGAAAAACCAACAGACGCAGAAAAACAACAGATCACAGATATTGCAGCTTTAACAGAAGAAGAAAAGCAAAAAGAAGGAAGTGACTATGAAAAATTTATTACACGAATACTAGGACCAAAAGAAATAGAAAACACAAAAAAATATGGAGCACTTACACAAAATGTATTAAAAGATACCATTGCAGAATTAAACAAAAATAAATTAAAAGAATCTCAATTTGATTTGTATCGTAACCTTGAAGGATTTTCTGAAATTCTTGATTTAAATAAAACGCTCGCTAATTCTATTTTAGGAGATTCTGGAGTAGGTGGTTATTTAGCAAAAGCACAAAATAAATCAGAAGAAGATATAACAAAAGATTTGGAAACACAACTAGGAAAAATGACAGGTCTACAAAGTAATGTTGGATACAATTGGCAAAAATGGTTTGATGAAAAACTTACTGAAAAATATGGAATAGATTACAAGCAATTTGAATCAACAGAGAACACACTTGATGTTGTTAATGCAGCATTAAAAACTGATGCTACTAAAATATATGATTCTAAAAATAAAAAATTTACCGATGCTTTTATCCAAAAAGCAGGGTTTAAATCAGATGAAGAACTTACACAATTTTTAAAAAAACAAGGAGCTTCAGGTACAGAATTATTAACCAGTTTACAATCAGGGGTTATAGATATAACTAAATTTGAAAAAGACAGAGAATTACTTGAAAACAAAATAGCTGAATTAGATGCAACTAAAAATAGAGATCTAAAATTAACTTACACAGAAAAAAATAAAATACCGGAAGAAGTAACAGTAGAAGCTTCTTTTGCGCGTCAGTTTATTGATGATTATTTAAAACCACGTTTTGATTATTCTAAATCAATGGATGAATTTAAAGATTATATGGCTGTGTCTAAAGAAGATAAAAACCCTTTTCAAACAACTGATCGTTTAACAACAATAAAAGATTATGGTCAAAGTGTAGCCAAATCAATACAGCCTGATCTAGCAAGTAAATTTGATTATAAATTTGACACAGAATTTTATTTTAATCCAGAAGATAAAAATGCCCCCTTGGTAAAACAAGAAACATACACAAAACAAAAAGAAAAAGTAGCAGCAGATTGGGAGTCGGCTAAAACAAATCCAGATGCTTATATTAATCCAAGTAACCCAAGCCTAGGAACATGGGCGCAGAATGCTTATTTATATGGTATAGATAACCCAGAAGATTTAAAAAACAAAGAGACATTTGCTAAATTACACTATCAGCTCATTGGCTCGCAAGCAAATCAAACTGGATTGAATACTGCATTTGACGGCGCTATTGATCCAGGGACGATATTAAAACTTAAATTTGAAAGTCCTATATATACAAAAGCACAAAAAATTGGAACTGTATTTGATGAGTTTATTACGCCAGAAGGATTTGCAGATACGATATTAAAAGGCATTGATCCACTAAAAGACAATGCCAACTGGAAAAAATTAATAGATCAATATGATTTAAAAGAAACAGCTTCTTTAGATGAAGTTAAAAAAGCCATAACAAATAGTATTACACTAGGGTCTGCAGAAGAAATAAGAGCAAACATAAAAACTTTACAAGAACTAGAAAAAACACCTACGCAAGCAGAGTTAGGGGTATCTTATATTGAACGACCAGAAGACAAAGGACCAGAACAAGAAAAAACAGAGTTATATAATGTATTTAAAAGTAAAGGGTATCAAGGTACAGAAAAAGAATTTTACACAGACTATATGCCTGATACTAGCAGAGAAGATTTAAAGCTACTAAGTAGTGTAGCCAAAGGAAAAAATCCTGAACTTGATTTAAGTTTTATGGAATCAAAAAGTCTACGTGAAGATCCAATGGGAGCTTTGTCTAAAGTGTCTGAATTAGCAACACCAAAATCCACTGAATCAACCAAAAGAAAAACAGATAGTTACTTTAAAATAGGATTAGATGATGACGAAGAAGAAGACCTTCCTTCCCCTGAATCTTTCCTTGGTGACTTTACCTCTATACTTAAAAAATAATGTCTGATAAACACAAAAAAGCAGCAAGTGCCGCTGGTCGCTACAAAAAAGAATCAATGGAATGCAACAAACCAAGACGTGCTCCAGCTGGTGACAAGCACAAGTATGTGGTAAAGGGATGCCAGGATGGCAAGGAAGCAATTGTTCGTTTTGGTCTAAGAGGATACTCTGATTACCTTTCGCATAAAGATGAAAAAAGACGAGCTAACTTTAAAGCTCGCCACAACTGTGATGAGAAGAAAGATAAATTAACTCCTGGTTATTGGGCTTGTAACCATAATTGGTAACTATTCCTAAAGCTAACAAAATTAAAATATTGTATGTATGATAGGTGTAATGTGTCTACCTTTATCATGCAAGACTTACCCACTGGCATTGACATCATTATAAATTATGAAGGGTACAATGAAAAGGCGTTTCCAGATCCAACTACCGGTGGGGCACCCTACACGATAGGTTTTGGAACACAATACTACCCTGATGGTGAACCAGTAGAACGAGGGCAACTTTGTACCTATAAAAAAGCCAAAGAATATCTTCTGCATGAAGTAGAGAAAATTAATAAACTTTTAATGAAAGAAGTACCTGATCTAGACGAATGTATGAAAGAAGCTTTGATTTCTTTTATCCACTCCATCGGATGGGAGCCTTTTCTTTACAGCGATATCCTGGATGCAATAGAAGAAAACAAATGGGACGCCGCAGCAGAAGAAATGTATAGATGGGTATTTGATCAAGATTACCAAGTAATTAGTAATTTGATCCATAGGCGTAGGGATGAAATTGATTTGTTCTTAACAGGGGTACAGAAGAACGGTTGTGGGTTTAGCGGACAACTTTTACTGAATGCTTTTATGCTTTTTGATTCATCTCCTAATCAAATCAAAGCTATTAAACGTCTAGAGTCGGGTATTCATGCCGTTATCCTTGCTGAATTTGCTAACGAATTCAAGTTGCCGGTATTGCACCAAGGTGAAATTACAGTGTAAGCTTTAGAATAGATACAGGCGGAAAATGAAACCTCTAATGGACCCCTCATGTGAGCCCAAAGAATTAGAACTCCCCCTAGAGTTTAAATTTGCTATGCGCAAAGCTGAGTTACGTGCATCAGAAATGACATGGGAGCAGCTTCACCAAGCTCTACTGAACCTATATCAACAACGCCTTATTGAGATCACAGCTATCAAAGACATAATGGAAGAAGAGGGCGTCAATATTGAATTTGATATCCCCACAGAACTGGAACTAGAAGAACTAGCTTTTATGTGTGGTGATGACGAAGAAGATGACGAGGAAATTGATGAGGACAATCTTCAGCCATTCTGAAGACGGTCCAGATACCACGTGGCTTTCTTGAGGGATTCATCTTGTCCCTTCAGGCGTTCGCGCCATACATATTTAATTGCATTACCCTTGCAGTAACCACGAAATTCTTCAGGTGTTAATGTTGCTTTGATTGCTTCAATACACTCAACAGATCCCTGGTTGTAGTGAGGAGGGTTATTGATTGGATCTACTAGATGCCGCGACGCATCGCTGACAACTTCTTCTCCCGTGTTGGTATTGCACCTAGATCCAGTACTACTGCACCCTTCGGTAGAGGAGCAGCTCCCACTTCCATCCCCTCCTCCACACTTGGAATATATCCCGTCAATCCGGGACGAGTGTTTGACATTGGTGAAGTCGGACATTGGTTACCTTCTAGGGCAAGGTTTTGACGAGGCCGGTCTGCTTGGGTAACAGCCAGACCTCTATTATACTGATCATACAAGGGAACGTCATTCTCTTCGTTATCCAGTTGTTCACCAAAGTCACAGGCAGTTAGTGTCCGTCTGTTAACTTCGTCACCACTGTGCATGAAACCGTCAAGGAAATCGTGAGCACCTATTGCGTTATGCATTTGCTTAAATCTTCTTCGTTTACAATATTAACATGGGACGATTCAACCAACCACTAAATAAAGCAGGGAAGCAATCAATCCCTGGTACTTACGACCCGTCACTTGACGCGGGAACATCAGCAACAGATACGTCAGATCTTAATCCAGGTCGTTCATACGATGTTGATATTCGACGTCTAGATAACGATGAACGTACCATTGCTAAAAGAACTGATAATGAAGGTCAGCAAGAAAGAATAAATAAATTTATGGCGGCTGCAAAGTCAGCAGGTAAGTTCAGACAAAGTGCATTACTTAATGAACCAACCAGTGCTGATCAAGGAGAGACCTTCTCTCCTGTCGGAAGTGTAGGGTATGCCCGTAAACCACAACCTAACTTTGGATCACCCTTCATCTAGGTAATGTCCATAATCTTGCATTTCTAAAGCGTCTTGTAATTGTTGAAACATCTCTTTGATCATGTTTAAAGTCCACTGAACATTGTCTGCTTTAAACCTAGATAGCTCAGCCATCAACAAAGGATTGTTTTGATGGACTACTGTATCAGTAATAATTTGTAACACCCTAAGGCGTTGATCTACATCAAGTGAAGTTGTTTTCATACTCGACACGTCACAATTTCTTTTGCTTGATCCTGGTACTTACCTGCGCGATCTTCGTAGGTAATGCTGCAAGGGTTACCACGGAAAAACAAGAGTTGAATAATACCTTCATTGGCATAAATACGATTAAACAATGGAGTAGCATTACTAATTTCAAGTGTTAAATGTCCACGCCACAATGCTTCCGCAGGCGTAATATTTGCAATAATCCCTGTTCTAGCATATGTACTTTTCCCCATTGCAACAACAGTTACATTCGCTGGTAACGATAACCGTTCTTCTGCTACTCCTAAGCAATAACTGTAAGGAGGAATAAGAAAGTACTTACCTCTTTCATCTTCTAATAATTCAACAGGACGTAAGATATCAAGATTAAAATTCTTTGGATCAGTTTCACCGACATCAATACGACCCAACACTAGACATTGCGTTGGCGACAGCCGAATATCATAACCGTAAGAACCAAGTCCATAACTTAGAACACGTCTCCCTTCCTCTTCCTTAACCATATGATCAACAAACGGACTGATCATCTCATGATTTAAAGCTAAATCCTTGATTTCAAGATCGCAAAGAATGCTCATCTGATGCCTGACTTTTGTTTACTGTACTGCAGTTACAAGGAAAGTGCTTGTTTCTTAATAAAGAACACGGCCTTTTTCTTCGTAAACATCAATAAATCTTTGAGTGGCTTCTCCAGAGTTATCCTTAGGCTGTAGGTAGACTAGTAAACTTGTACACGTCCGGTGTTTATCTATTCCTTTGCTGGAATATCTAATTAATTCAGGAGGTGTTTTAAGAATACAAATAGGAAAGTCAAATATTTTTTGCTCGTATCGAATCATGTCAGGACAGTTGGTAAAGAATAGACCCTGTTCAATTTCATTATTCAACCAAGCACGATACAATCTCTGGAACCACACAGCATGAGATGACGTAACAGTACCAGCACTAACCCGAGTCATCTTCCATTTGTCTAGCGCTTTATTAAAAAAGTAAGATCCACTAGGTGGAAATAGATACACCTTACCAAACCATTGTTGTGCATTAAGACCATCGTCTTGAGGCGTGAAGTATTTTATAGCACCTACGTATTCATTTGCAGTGTGGGAACTAGCAGGATCCAAGTCGATTTCACCCATCAACATATGAGCGGCTGCCACTAGATCAGAGTTTGTAATTAACTCTTGATCTTCTTTCCTTAATGGTTTCATTGGTCTGTTAGCTGGCTATAGTCTATTTGGAAATAGCGAATACCATCGTTATCATTGATGATATAACCAGCACTTGTTTCTGGATCAATCTTTTGAGCTGACTCAAGAATACGTCGCAAACTCTCTGCTAGATCACCATTATCATCTTGTTCACACGTTTCTTTTGCTGAATGAATTTCTTGAAGAGTCCAGTAAAACATACTACGTTCTTGTGACGTAGGTTGAAATACCATAACACCAGGACCTTCGGTATTCCAGAAATCAATATACATTTTACCCATATCACTAAGGATAAAACGCACCGTGGTATCAAGGATCTTAGCCTTCTCTTGTGAGAAGTCTTTATCTAATAGGGTTGATAGTAAACGCTCACGTTTGTTCATGATTGCACCAGGTTTTGTTTAACAAGAGATTCAAGAAGTTTAGGAAGGGGTTGGTAAACACACACCATTTTACCAATGGCACCACGGCGTTTGATCAGTACACCTTCATCATCTTTTAATTTATCAAACTCTTTAGCTCTAATCAAGTATTCAGCTACACACCTTAACCTTCTCTTAAGAGATAATTCAGCCTGTGGAAATCTTCCACAAATTGTATCAGGTTGCATGTTGGCAAAAGCAATACGAAGTCTATTGGCAAGAGTCAAACTTGAATTAGCGTCTTCCTCTTCATAATCTCTTATGTTTTTCAGGTATCGTTGCAGACAACCATCGTCAAAAGAGCCAGAAGGAGGCAGGAAAATCTTAACCTGCTTACCAATAATACTAGGTAGTAATTGAGAATAGTTCTCAAGAGTGACGGTTGTAACGTCTAGGTCTTCAATTAGATGTGACATATCATAAGTGACTGCTATGACTACTTTGGTACAAAGACCTGTTCCTAAAATCAGTGACGTCTGCTTCTCTGTTCTTAGCAAAAGAACGGATCAGCTCGTTCCAGGGAATCCTAATGATAGCCTTTTTATTTTCTCTTGGGCAAATATTAATATAATGGATGCCTTCAATCCAACCTTTACCTTGAGTACTTTTAGATTGTGCAATCCAATTCCTGATGGTCTGATCTGATATCCCTAATCGTTTTGCACATTCCTCAGTCGAAATATATTCATCTGCATAAAGCTCTGGATTCATCAGATCAGTTTCTTCTGTCTTGTAGCGAGAATGCCACATGGAACCTAAGATTGTCCTAATGCCCTTCAACTCAGCAGCAATGTCCTCAAGACCTTTTCTTAACCCGTAATTCATAATGTCAATATAACTTTTTTTATGCTAGCTTTAAATCAAGTAAATTGTCACTCATGGAAGAAAATCAAGTTCCTGCCAGCATGCCCTCACAGCCCATGCCCTTAATGGAAGACTATATAACACCTGAAAACCTGGAGCAACTTAAAGCACAGGCCCGTATGCAGGCCATGCAAGCAGCAAGAGTACAGGTGCCTCCACCCGGACGAGTTGTTTATGTACGACGAAATCTAACTGTTGCTGAGCTTATTGTTGTATTTTTAATCTCCTGTGGTCTTGTTCTAGGTGTCCAAGGAACCTGGCACCTTGCTAACAACCTTCCTCGCATTGAAGTTAAGTGGAGTAAGTAAAAGGGACCTATAATTAAAATAGGAGTATTTGTCGCTTAATAGATGGCTAACAGAAGGATATCTGAACTTCCTTTATTAGATGGAACACTGGTAGCAGAACAGGATCTGTTTACCATGGTCCATGTTTTTGAAGTCGATCCAACGTTAAAAAATAAAAAAATTACCGTATCAGGTTTAAAGCAATATCTAAATACGTATTACCTAACAGCAAGCGGATCTACAGTTTATGGTTCTTTGGTTGTTCAGAATAATTTAACAACATCTGGACTTATAGTATCAAATTTATCAACCCTTTCAGGTGTAATTGTACAGAATAATTTAACAACCTCGGGTACAATAAGTGGCGCTACCGTAACCGGTAATACAGGACAATTTACAAATATAACATTTGTTAGCGGGTTTGGCACTGCTCAAATTTCAGGCGCTCTCATTACTGGTAACACAGGCCTTTTTACCACGGTTACCGGCGCCAGTGGAATCTTTACCAGTTATTTATTTGGTGCAACAATTACTGGTAACCAAATCAGTGGAACAACAGGTACGTTTGGAACCTTGATTACTAGTGGGCACACTGTACAAAACAACCTAACTGTATCAGGTAATCTTAGTGTTCTAGGATCCGGTGCTTTTGCTTCTGGTGTAACAGTAACAGGGACGCTAAGCGGAACTACATTTACAGGAACAACAGCTAACTTTACATCTGGTAACTATGTAGCACTAAGCGGCACCACGGTTACAGGTAATATTGGACAATTTACTACAGTAACGGGTGCATCAGGTGTATTTACTACACAAATATCAGGAGCGACCATTACAGGTGACGTTGCTCAATTCACTACGGTAACAGGTGTTTCTGGTGTATTCACTACGCAGATATCAGGAGCAACCATTACTGGAAACCAAGTAAGTGCAACAAGTGGTACGTTTGGAACCCTTGTAACTAGTGGACATACTATTCAAAACAATCTTACTGTCTCAGGAAACTTAAGTGTACTTGGTTCAGGTACCTTTGCTTCTGGTGTAACGGTAACAGGAACTTTAAGTGGAACCACAATTACAGGAACCACAGCACAATTTACTACTATTACAGGAGGAGTTGCGGGATTTACCAGTATTACCGGAACAACTATAACTGGCACTACCGCTAATTTTGTTACTGTTTCAGGCACTACTGTTACAGGGACAACTGCTCAATTTATATCAGGTATATTTACTACGCAACTATCAGGAACAACAATCACTGGCACTCAAGTCAGTGCAACAACAGGTACCTTTGGTACCTTAGTCACCAGTGGACATACTGTTCAAAACAATTTAACTGTATCAGGTAATCTTAGTGTCCTAGGCTCAGGTACTTTTGCTTCTGGTGTAAATATAAATGGAACACTTAGCGGTGTAACCATCACTGGAACAACAGCTCAATTTACTACTGTTACAGGAGGGACGGCAGGCTTTACAACCCTTACAGGGACAACAATCACAGGAACCACTGCTAATTTTGTAACAGTATCGGGTACAACTGTTACTGGAACAACAGCACAGTTTACGTCAATCACTGGTGGTACAGCAGGTTTCACAGCGCTTACGGGAACAACAATCACAGGAACAACAGCTAATTTTGTAACTGTTTCAGGGACAACAGTAACCGGTACAACTGCTCAATTTGTCTCTATTACTGGAGGAAGTGCAGGTTTTACAACACTTACAGGAACAACAACTATTGGAACAGTGGGTGATTTTACCACCGCTACTGGTACCAGTGCGAATTTTACAAGTTTCTCAGGAGGCTCTGGAATATTCACAACACAATTATCAGGAGCTTTAATAACAGGCGATACTGTAAGAGCAACTTCAGGTGTATTTCAATTTTTACAAGCTGTTAACCAAACTTTTTCAGGCAACCTAACTTTTTCAGGAGACACGTTTACTCTTGGCTCTGGATACTTCAGTTCAGGTATAAGTGTTTCAGGAACAATCAGTGGGCAAACAGTCACTGGCACCACTGCACAATTTACTACTATCACAGGAGGAACAGCTGGATTTACTACGGTCACAGGAATAACAGTTACAGGTACAAACGGTTTATTTACAAACATAACTGGAACAACACTACACGTAACAACACCATCTGGCGCCACACCAGCAATTATTTGCTCGGGTGTTGTATCTGGTAGTACAGCAGGGTTTGTTATTCAAGGACCATTAATAATTCTCCCCTAATTTTGATCAAGTTTTTGAAGCTATAATTAAAAAAACAGCTAAATAACCATGGCATACGGAACCGTCAAGGTAGACAACGTTACCTTTACCTACAATTCAGCAGACGCAACAACCACTTTCTCTGGTATCTATGCATCAATAACAAATAATTTAACGTTATCAGGAACAGCAACAGCGGCAACTTTCACTGGCACCACAGCTAATTTTACTAATGTAAATGCTCAAAATATTAGCGTTACAACTTCATTAAGTGGGCTTGCTATTACAGGAGGGACAGCAGGTTTTACCACTATTACAGGAACAACCGTTACAGGTACCACAGCTAATTTTGTAACTATTTCAGGTACTACGGTAACAGGCACGACTGCTAATTTTGTTACTGTTTCAGGTACTGCGGTAACTGGAAATACCGGTCAATTCACTAACCTTGCAGGAGCAGCGGCTGGATTTACTACTGTTACAGGCACAACTATTACAGGAACAACAGCTAATTTTGTATCAGGTGTATTTACCACTCGAATATCAGGTACAACAGTCACAGGAACAACAGCTAGTTTTACCAGTGGAATATTTACAAGTCTCAGTGGAACAACACATACCATTACATCAGGCGTATTTGCGTTAGGTACAGCAGCTCTTCCAAGTATAAGTTTTGTAAGTGATCCAAACACTGGCATCTATAGCCCTGGTGCAGACCAAGTAGCGGTAGCAACTAATGGGACTGGGAGGTTGTTTGTCAATAACACAGGGATTGGGGTAGGGGTTGCACCGAGCAGGTCTATTGATGTATATAGAGGTGATGCCGGGCAAGCAATTCTCAGACTTTCGGATGTTGATAGTCGAAATATAGAACTCAGATCGCCTGATGGGACTGGAAACCAAGGAAGTATTGGCACAGTAACCAATCATGATTTTATAGGCATTACTGGCAACACCGAACGACTGCGCATCACCTCAACCGGGGCTCTTAACTTCGTCGGTGCTGGTACGGCAGGATCCACGCAAGCCGTTAGTTTTAATGGCAGCGCACCAGTTAATAGCCTGGTTATTGACTCCAGTGGGCGATTAGGCATAGGGACTTCTGCGCCCACCAGCGGCAAACTTCATATTTACCATTTAAATTCTAATGACACTCCAAACGTAATTTATAGCGAAATAGTTGGCGTTGTTTATCCTGGAACCGATAATATGTCGACTGGTAAGTTTGTCAACGGTGCCATTGGCGCTAACGCTTATGGTATTTGGGCGGAAACTACTGACACTAGTTATGGCGTTCGCTATGCTGGCTACCTTAAATGTGCGGGTTATGTTTATGGCAATAGCTATGGTTTATACGCCGAAAATACAATGCCTAATGTGGCTGGAGGGGGCACTGCTTATGCTGGATACTTCAAAGTACTAAGCGCAGGCACAGGTACTGTAGGCGCCATATATGGTCTACGAGTTGAGAACACAGCAGCAGTCGGGGGCATCTCTTACGGGGCATTTATCAGCACGGTTGCTGGCCCTTCAACTGTTATTCCTTTACGAATTGATCATGCAGGCAGCGAAAAACTCCGCGTTGATTCAAGCGGCAGGCTCTTAGTTGGTACGTCTACTGACACTAACAACGCAAGACTGCAAGAAAAACTTGCATTAGTGACGATTGGTTCTGGAAATATAGGGGGGATGGCGATTACTAACTATGGGGGGACGGGCGCTGGTTCTCGCCCACTTTTAGATTTTCAGCGTTCTCGTGGTACGACAGATGGATCTTTTACGGCTGTTGCTAGTGGAGATCAATTGGGCTCCATCATTTTTAGGGGGGCGGACGGATCTCAGTTTACCGATGCGGCTTTTATCAACTGCGAAGTAGACGGCACCCCTGGCGCTAATGACATGCCGGGGCGGTTAGTGTTCTCCACTACCGCAGATGGGACAGCATCCCCGACGGAGCGGATGAGGATTATAAGTAATGGTCACATGCTTCTTAATACAACAAGCGATTTAGCACATCTTACTGTTGCTGATAGCACTTACGGCGCCAGTGATATATTTATCCGAACTTTTGGCTTGAGTGGCACTTCTTTTCTCGTTCGAGGTGATGGGGACTGTGAAAATACAAATAACTCTTACGGCGCATTTTCGGACATTAAATTAAAAGAAAACATAGTAGGAGCCAGTTCCCAGTGGAACGACATAAAAGCTCTGCAGGTTCGAAATTACAACCTGAAGTCGAACCCGTCGTTCGCTCAGATTGGACTGGTTGCCCAAGAGGTTGAAACGGTTTCACCTGGTCTTGTTAGCGAGCTTCCTGACCGCGACGAAGACGGTAACGACCTTGGCACTGTCACTAAAAGTGTCAAGTATTCGGTACTCTACATGAAGGCAGTGAAGGCGTTGCAGGAAGCAATGGAGCGGATCGAAACCCTTGAATCCCGGATAACTGCTGCTGGGATCGAGTAGTCCCCTTCTCTACTATGTCTAGCTAAACCATTTTCGTGACACCACGAAATTGGTCTGGTTGCTCGGTAACTTGCTCGGTAACTTGCTCGGCAACTTGCTCGGTAAGTAGTCTTTGACACTACTGTGTCTAGCTAAACATAATGTTTTTGCGCACCACAGGTCTGGCAAGCATGTTTTTTGTTTGCTAGACTTGTTTTTTCACGATTCTAGCAAAAGTCGATGCTATGAAAATTCTAGTTGGGGCAAGCAATGTCTATTGAT
>Ga0247835_1000809_pt1 | contig 42305 bp, 39 predicted proteins | sample LaCtaG_3_FD_189912 | JGI IMG/M metagenome (GOLD analysis project Ga0247835, IMG submission 189912) | Freshwater microbial communities from meromictic Lake La Cruz, Castile-La Mancha, Spain - LaCruzMarch2015_13.5m | ecosystem: Environmental > Aquatic > Freshwater > Lake | place: Spain: Castile-La...
GGGGCTTTTTCACATCTCAAAGAAAAAATCAGAATCCACCGAGGAATGAGCAAAAATCGCAAGAAAAAAGCAGCCAAATTTATCTTAATTAACTCCTAAATAGCACCACACTTTTTCTATTATGCCGCAAAATAAAATATTCCGCTTGCGATATGCAAAGGAGTGATTGAACTGCCGAAATAAAGCAAAACTGGAACAAATAAAACCAGATAAAACAACAGGCTCGGTATTAAACGTAATCCACGTTTGAAGTAAAATCTTTTGAGATTGAGCGAGCCGGTCGACGCTATTTCTTGAAGTAGCAAACCGGTAATGAGAAAACCGCTGATAACAAAGAATATTGTTACCCCTAAACCGCCCGGGAATATCTTTTCAAATCCGTTGCCGGCATGCGAAAGAACCACGAGTAATATCGAGATTCCACGCAATCCGTCGATTTCTTTAATATATTTTGAATGTCCGGACAGAGGATTACTCCCAGTCTAAAGCACCTTTTCTCCACTCATAGATAAATCCTAAAGTGAGAATAAACAGGAAAGCCATCATCGACCAAAAACCGTAAACTCCGATGGTTTTGAGCGAGATTGCCCAGGGGAATAAAAATGCAACTTCTAAATCGAAGATGATGAATAATATCGAAACCAGGTAAAAACGAATATCGAACTTACCCCTCGCATCGCCGAATTCGCCGAATCCGCATTCATAGGCCGAGAGTTTGGCTTGGTCGGGGTGGCGTGGGGCGACGATAAGCGGCAAAATCACCATTACGCTTGCAATAACTATAGCAATCGCAAGAAAAATCAGGATCGGCAGGTAGTCTAACAATAATTTTTCCATAAACGCACTCTTTGAAATTTGGTTTTATTGTCGCATATATACTTGCATCGCATCTATTTAGCAAATATAATAACGCAAATTTATGGGAGTTTTTTTTATGTTTATTCAAACCGAATCTACGCCGAATCCGCTAACCTTGAAATTTATGCCGGGGCGTGAAGTTATGGTTGCAGGAACCGCTTTTTATACCGACGCATCTGCGGCAAGCGGCTCTCCGTTGGCATTGGCGTTATTTGCGATTGCCGATGTGCGAGCGATATTTTTGGGTAGTGATTTTATCACCGTAACCCGTTCAGAATCAAGCAGTTGGGAGGTTTTGAAGCCTTCTTTGCTCAATGCGATTATGGAACATTTCGTTGCCGGCGGTAAAGTGGTCGGCGATTCGCATAATTCTGAGGTTGATACTTCTGAAGATAGCGAAATAGTTAAGCAAATTCGTGAGCTTATCGATACCAGGGTTCGCCCTGCGGTGGCGATGGACGGCGGTGATATCGTCTATCACGGTTTTGAAGACGGTATCGTAAAATTAGAGATGCACGGCTCTTGCTCGGGCTGCCCAAGTTCGACTTTGACGCTTAAAAACGGCATCGAAAATATGCTTAAACATTATGTTCCCGAAGTTATCGGGGTTGAGGCAGTTGCTTGAAAGTAAAGCATTATCTTGATTATAATGCGACTGCCCCGATTTTGCCGCAAGCTGCAAATATCATAAGTGAATTGCAGCTTTTGCCGCTTAATCCCTCGTCCGGACATGCTTACGGGCGGCAGGCGAAGGGGATAATCGAAGATGCAAGGCGTGAAATCGCCGAGATTATCGGGGTATTTGCAAGTGAGATTATTTTTACCGCATCGGCAAGCGAGGCAAATAATCATCTACTCAAATCTTGCGTTAATATGCCTATTTTGGTTTCGGCGATTGAACATCCGTCGATTTTAAAGACCGCTCAACATATTGCAAATCCGCTAATTATTGGGGTAGATGCAAACGGAGTGGTGAATTTACAAAAACTTGCCGATTTATTGCCTGATAACCCACCTTTTCTAGTCAGCGTAATGCTGGCAAATAACGAAACAGGGGTGATTCAACCGATTGAAGAAATTGCAAAAATAGTCCATGCAAAAGGCGGAATGCTGCATTGCGATGCGGTGCAGGCATTGGGCAAGATCGAAGTTGATTTTGCCAAACTAGGTTGTGATGCGATGACGCTTTCGGGACATAAAATCGGCGGCGGAGTAGGGGCTGCATGTTTGGTGGTTCGTAATGATATTGCGTTGCAGCAATTGATAAACGGTGGTGGTCAGGAGCTTAACCGCAGGGCGGGGACGGAAAACGTCGCTGCAATTGCAGGTTTTGCTGAGGCATGTAAAGCGATTGATCTTGAAAAGATGTTGCAAATTCACACTTGGCTGGCGGCTTTTGAGGGGATTATCGAGCAAAATAACTGGGTAATCGTCGGCAAGCAAGCCAATCGTCTGCCTAATACGACTTGTGCGATTATGCCTGCTATGCCGGCTCAAACCCAGTTGATAAATTTTGATCTCGAGGGGGTTGCTGTCAGCAGCGGTTCGGCTTGCTCTTCGGGGCGGATTGAGCCTTCTTATGTCTTAAAAGCGATGAATATTGAAGCTGATCTGCTTGCAAATGCAATCCGTTTTAGTGGCGGACATGCCACTACCGAGCAAGATATAATCGCTGCCTCCGATGTTTGGCTTAAGATTGCGGCGAGAAGGAAGTGAATCAATGTCTTACTCCTGCTCCGACGCTTTCACTTCGGGCTTGAACTATGGGTTTTGCATTCATTGCAGTTGCTTGTGAGGAATGTCCGACTTGCTCGGGAGCAGAGAAATCGGCAAGTCCTTTTTGTGTAAGATCGGATTTAATCTTTTCTATTGCGGCAAGAGCTTCGGGGCTGAAAGAAATTTTCTCATTTTGTTTTCCGTCTGCACCGATGACGGTTTTTCGTTCTGCCATTACTGCGGTTTGAGTGCCGTTTTCGGTTCCGGGTACGGCTCTTTCAACACCGTCTTTATCGGTAAATGTTAAGGGAACTGCAACTTTATCTTCAATAGTGAAGGAATTTATAGTATTTCCTCCCGATCTTGAGGGAGTAGATTTTGATCTTGTATCGGCTGAAATTACGTAAGTTGATTGCTCTTCGATTGCCGGAGTATCAACAAACCAGCCGACCATTTTTTCCAATAATTTTTTGCCGAATGAATCGTCTCGTCCGATTTGAGCTTTTCTCTCTGCCTCTAAAGCTTCTCTTTCTGCTTGAATTATTGCCATTGCCATCGGATCAGCATCAAGAGAGCGAGGATCTTGCGACATCATATCCGCATAACGACCCTGCGTAGTGACCGTTGTAGTAACTTGTACTTGTGCTTGATTATTTTCTTCACCCATAAGTATTCCCGTCTATTTTTCGTAACTGTTTACAAATATACTGTAAATCAGCAAGTTTGTGTGTGAATATTTTATGACAATCAAGATTGTAATTTATTGCAAAGCCTTTCATAATATGAATTGTTAGATAAGCTTAACTTCATAGGAGAATAAAATGTTAAAAATCAATGATCAAGCACCTGATTTCTCATTGCCGACCGACGGTTCGGGTAATGTAACTTTATCGCAACTTAAAGGCAAAAAAGTAGTTTTGTATTTTTATCCCAAAGATGACACTCCGGGTTGCACTATGGAATCCAAAGATTTTGCCGAGCTTGCCCCGCAATTTGAGGCGGCTAATACCTTAATTATCGGTTTATCCAAAGACGGGGTTAAAAGTCATGATAAATTCAAGCAAAAATACTGCTTGCCGTTCACCTTGGCTGCCGACGAAGATTGTGCAACCTGCATCGCATACGGAGTTTGGGTGGAAAAAAGCATGTACGGCAAAAAATATATGGGTATCGAACGCACGACCTTTTTAATCGATGAGCAAGGAAAAATTGCCGGGATTTGGAATAAGGTCAAAGTTGAAGGACATGCCGGCGAAGTTTTGGCTGCGACAAAACAAATTAAAGTAGCTGCGTAAGCTCGGGTAAAACAACAAATAAATCACCGACGATACCGTAATCCGCAACTTCAAAAATCGGAGCGGTTTCGTCTTTGTTGATTGCGACGACGATTTTGCTGTTCTTCATGCCGGCAATATGTTGAATTTGCCCGGAAATTCCCACAGCAATATATAATTCCGGGGCGACGATTTTCCCGGTCTGTCCGACTTGGGCATCATTGCCGATATAGCCGGCATCAACCGCCCCGCGTGATGCTCCGACTCCGGCAGAGAGTTTGGCTGCAAGTGCCTCAATTATAGCAAAATTTTCTTTTGATCCTACGCCTCGACCACCCGAGACTACGACCCGTGCCGAGGTTAGTTCAATTTTGTCACTTGTGTCTTGATCCCGGCTCACAAATTGCGATAAATCCGTAGCTGCTCTTGCAGGCATAAGCTCAATTGCGGCGTTGGCATCAAGATTTTTTTCGGCATCGAATGCAACATGGCGGATCGTTAAAATTTTAATTTCTGCTTGAACTTGCACGGTTTCAATCGCATTACCGGCGTAAATCGGGTGTTTGAACGTATCAGATGAGACGATTTCTATTACTTCGGAAACTTGGGGGGTATCGAGCAAGGCTGCGGCTCTGGGCAGAAAATCTTTGCCGGTCGAAGTTGCAGAGGTTAAAATATGCGAGTAATTTTTTGCAATATTTACAACAAAATCGGCGATATTTTCGGCAAGATTATGCTCATATCCAGCATCGTCGCAAAGTAAAATTTTGCCGATTCCGGCTATTTTGGCGGCTTGCTCGGCGACCGGTTTGCAGTCTTTACCGAGAATAAGTATATCAATCTCGCCGCCACCCTCGCTGCTGATTTGCTTGGCTGCGGTTACGACATGCAAAGTTGCTTTGGCAAGTTTTGCGTTATTATGGTCGGCAATGATGAGTATTTTCATAAAACTTTTGCCTCATTTTGGAGTTTATCGACAAGTTCGGCGGCATTTTTTACTTTGATGCCGGCTTTGCGTTTGCTTGGTTCTTCGACTTTTAAGATTTTGACTTGGTTTTCCTGCGTAAATCCGAGTTCTTCGAGCGTTTTCTTAGCTATCGGCTTGCTCCTGGCTTTCATGATATTGGGCAGGCTCGCATAACGTGGCTCATTGAGGCGTAAATCGGTGGTTATTACTGCCGGAAGTTTGAGTTTTACGGTCATATGTCCGCCGTCGACTTCTCTGGTCACGATTGCGTGATTGTCGGCAATTTCGAGCTTGGAGGCAAAGGTTGCTTGCCCGACACCGAGCAATGCGGCGAGCATCTGCCCGGTTTGATTTGCATCGTCGTCGATTGCCTGTTTGCCGGTGATGATAAGATCGGGTTTTTCTTCGATTGCGATTTGTTTGAGGATTTTTGCCGCCTGCAAAGGATTGATTTGTGAATCGGCTAAAATATGAATGCCTCGGTCTCCGCCGATTGCAAGCCCGGTGCGTATAGTTTCTACCACCGCATCGCTGCCGATTGAGACGATAATCACTTCGGAGGCAAGCCCTTTTTCTTTCAAGCGTACGGCTTCTTCAACCGCAATTTCGTCAAACGGATTGAGCGACATTTTTACGTTTGCGGTTTCGACTCCGCTACCGTCGGTCTTGACGTTGATTTTTACTGCGTAATCAATAACCCGTTTTACGGGAACAAGTATTTTCATATAGAACTCCTATATCAAAAGTTTCACTTTTGAGGTTTATTACGACTTGCTTCGCAGCGGAAAATCGCTCCTTTCGGGAGACGATTTTTAATATATCCGTCACAACCGTAAAATTGTAACGGATATATTATTTTAATTCAATATCAACAACTAATATCTCTTGCGGTAAAGGTGGAATAATATCAGTATTATCTTCTTTTATAATCAAAGACTTGTTATATGCGGGCGGTAATATTAGCGTGCTGGTTCCGCCTTGCAGCATTCCAAGAATTGCCGACTCGATTCCATATGCCACTTGCGATTTGCCGAGAGTAAAACTTAGCGGTTTGTCGGTGCTTTCAAATATTTTAGTGCCGTCAATTTTCCAAATTGTCAAATTTGCCGAAACTTGATCACCGCATTTTAAACGTTTGCCGCTGCCGATTTTGCCGTGAATAAAGCGTAAATCGAGCGGAGAAGTCGGTATTTGCGGAGTAAGATTTTTAAGGTTTATTTTGGCAAGTACGGTTTTGTTTTTGGCATCGTTTGGAATTCTTACCGTATCGGCAAGTTCCGCAGAAATTTTAGCGATTCTTTCACCGCCGACTTTCATGCCGATCACTCCGAGTTCTAATCCGTGCATTAAATCATGATTGCCGATATTAAATGTTTTTGATGCTTTTTCAGGCACTTCACTATCGCCGATGATCAATTCATAGTCGATCTCGGCAGTTTGTCCGCAGATTGCCGGCTGCCCTTGCCCGATTTTATTTTCGTCAAAATGTACACTCGGCGAATATATCGGTAAAAGCGGAATCGACATAAACGGAAATTCGATTTTGCTTTTGTTGCATTCTTGGGGGGCAGATTGTGAAATTTGTCGGTTTTCAGCGGTATTATTATCTTTTTTGATTATATCGCCGGAAATTTGCCACAGCGAATAAGCAACGAACGCCATTATAATTAAACGGACGCTTCTGGCAAAAGACAGATTCTTTTTTTTGAATATCATGCGGTTAACCGGTCAAATTTATTTTATCTGCTATCTTGCTATAATAACCCTATTTAGCCTTTATTACAATGATTTCGTTTTTTATATTTAATATATTGTAAATTTGTGATATATTTAGATATGCAAAATAAGCTCAAAACCACCAAAAGCATTATTTCTCAACAAAGCGGTGCAACTGCTATCGAGTACGCTTTTATTCTCCCGGTTTTATTATTGTTGATATTCGGAATGTTGGAAACCTGCATGGTTTTCTATGCTTCTGCGGTATTAACCGGCGGTACTATCACCGCAGCGAGATTGGCAAAAACCGGCTATAATAATACCGGAACTAGTGGCACTTGTGCAGGAGTCGGGCAGACCCGCAGTCAATTTATTACTTGTATAGTGCAAAGTAAGGTTGGTGCTTTGCTTAATCCGTCTTTATTGCAAATAACTTCAAAATCTTATTCTAGTTTTAGCAATATCGGGCAGCCCGAGCCTTATACCGATTTATACGGTCTTGGTTACTATGTTGCGACCGATCCCTATACCGATATTAACGGTAACGGGCAGTGGGATTCCGATATGGGAGTTGCAGGTTTGGGTGGTGCCGGTGATATTGTGGTTTATAAAGTTTCTTATCCTTGGCATATATCAACCCCGATGTTGCAGAATATTATGTCTAGTAACGGAACTTTGACTATTTCTGCAAGTGCAGTCGTCAAAAATGAACCTTACGGAACAACTACGAGCAGATGACAATGTTTTATATAAATAACAATATATTAAATATTATAAAAAGGCAGTCCGGGAGTGCATCGGTCGAGTTTGCTTTGATGTCAGGTTTGTTGCTGTTGTTATTTTTCGGCTCGGTTGAATATTCACGCTATTTATTGATTATTCAAAAGGTTGAGAATGTCTCAAGCACGGTTGCCGATATTACTACCCAGACCGATCCCAATATTTCGCCTTTGACGACTTCGCAAATGTCGCAATTGATGAGTGCGGTTGATGATTTGATGTCGCCTTACAGTAGCGGTGCAAATGACTCTAATATCAAGGTTATAGTCAGCAGTATTACTAAGACGGGGGCGGCAAATCCTATAATAAATTGGCAATATTGCACTGGTGGTGGCTCATATTCGGCAAGCAGTCGCATCGGCACGACTATCGGTGGAACTGCAACTTTGCCGGGTAGTTTTACGATGAATTCGGGTGATGAAATTATAATCGGTGAAGTTATTTATAATTTTATCCCGATATTTCCAGGTAACCCGGTGTTAAGTGCAACCCAGATTTACCGCACCTCGATATATATTCCCAGACTCGGTGCATTAACTGCTTTTTCGTCTACATGCCCTTAATGATTTTATGATATTTCTACTAGAGTGTTTAAATTTTTATTGTTTAGTTAAATGCCCTTCATTACCCGAATTTCCGCAAGGAAATTATAGGGTAATCTCGTGAGATAGCCCTATAATTGCTTCGCAATTCGGGCTATGACGAATTAGATATAGCCGCAAATAGGATTTATTATGAAAAATTATTTAAAAATAAGCATTCGTAATTTGCATAGACAAATTAGGCAAATGCTATCCGATCAAGGCGGCAACGTAATTATTCTCGTTGCTGCGGCGGCTTTAATGTTGATAGCAGCAACCGGGGCTGCTGTAGATATGGCAAAAGTCCAAACTTTGCAGGCAAAAATATCATCATCGCTTGATGCGGCAGGGCTTGCCGCCGGTTCTACGGCAAATAGCGTCGACATTCAAACCCAGGCGAGCCGTATGTTTAATGCCAATTTTCCGACCGGTTATATGGGAACCGGGACGGTAACACTCACTACGAGTTGTGCCAATATGTCGGGTAGTACGGTTCAATGCAGCGATCCGAGTACTTATACGATAAATTTAAGTGCTGCTACGAGTCAGCCGACGAGTTTTATGAAGATCGTCGGGATAAACAGCGTAAACGTGGCTGCAACTTCGCAAATAACTCGGGCTACTTCGGGTTTGGAATTGGCATTGGTATTGGATAATACAGGGTCTATGGCAAGTGCGGTAAATGGAAAGTCGGTCAGTACGTCAAACCCTGCCAAAATAACTGCTTTAAAATGTGCTTTGGCAGGAAATGCAGCATTCCCAGGTACCAATACTACTTGCCAGACCAATAATTTGGTAACGACAGGGCTGCTTGATATTTTATATGGTAGTAACACTGCTTTAACCAATTTATTTGTCGGAGTAGTTCCGTTCTCCGACATGGTTAATCTTAATGTAACCGTTGCTCCCGGCTCTGCTTTTGTAAATAATGTTACGAGTTCTAATAAATCAAGCATGGGCGGTTGCGTTGATTCAAGAAGTTACACTACGAATACTACCACTGGAGCAGGTATAACTTTGCCGACAGGTTTAGGACCGATAACTCTTGATATATCCGACGATCCGCCTTCTATCGCTTATTTTAAGGCTCTTACTTCAACTAATAACGATGATTGCCCCGATGCTGCGGTGCGTCCAATGTCTACCCTAAAAAGTGATGCAGTGACGACAATAAAAAATATGGGTACCGACGGTAACACGATGATTCAGCTTGGTTTTGCTTGGGGGTGGCGAATGTTATCACCGAATTGGACGGGGTTATGGGGTAGTACGCCGACTTATACTTATCCCGACACTACCAATACTGTCGCTTTACCGCTGCCTTATAATACGGCAAAAATGCTCAAAGTTGTGGTTTTGATGACCGACGGTGTTAACACGGTGCCGTCAACTCATAGTAAAAATAATGCTTACGAATTATTATCAACTTATCCTACTACCGAGGCAGCTCTAGACAAGCTTACCAAAACTGCATGTTATGCCATGAAATCCAAGGGGATTATTATTTATACGGTCGGGTTCGGGACATCATCTAATATTGATACGGCGTTACTAAAATATTGTGCAACTCAAAATTATAGCGGTGATACTAGCCATTATTTTTTAGCTCCGACAAATGCAGACTTAACCGCAGCTTTTCAACAGATCGGCGATCAGCTTGCCAATTTAAGGATTAGCCAGTAGGATATATTTATAAAAAATATATTCCACGAATTATAGCTATAGATGAATCCTTCACGCATATTTATATTACGCCCGGTGGCGACTTCTTTAATAATGCTTGCAATATTATTGCTGGGGATTTTTGCCTATAGATTATTGCCGATTGCCGCATTGCCGCAGGTTGATTATCCGATTATTCAGGTGGTTACGCTTTATCCTGGGGCGAGTCCGCAGGTTATTACATCGTCGATTACCGCACCTTTGGAAACCCAGTTCGGGCAGATGCCGGGCTTAAAACAGATGCTTTCGACGAGTTCAGGCGGAGCATCGGTGATTACTTTGCAATTTTCTCTCAATTTGAATCTCGATATTGCCGAACAGCAAGTTCAGGCGGCAATCAATACAGCTTCTTCATTCTTACCGACAGATTTACCGGCACCGCCGATTTACAGCAAAGTCAACCCTGCCGATCCGGCAATTATGACGATTGCAATTACGTCTTCCAAACTTACTTTGCCGAAATTGGAGGATTTGGTTGATACTCGGGTCGCTCAAAAAATATCGCAAATATCGGGGGTTGGGTTGGTGAGCATCGCCGGAGGGCAACGTCCTGCGGTGAGGGTTCGCCTTAATTCAACCGCACTTGCCGCTTATTCTCTCGATAGCGAAAGTATAAGAACTACGATTGCCGCTGCCAATATCAACAGCCCTAAAGGCAGTTTTGACGGGGCAATGCGTGCAGCGACTATCAATGCCAATGACCAAATTTCCGACCCCGAAGAATATAAAAAACTTATAGTCGGCTATAAAAACGGTGCGGCGATTCGTCTGGGTGATGTTGCCGAAGTTATAGACGGAGTTGAAAACGATAAATTGCAGGCTTGGTCAAATAATATTCCTGCGATTATCCTTAATATTCAACGCCAACCCGGCAGCAATGTTATCGAGGTTGTTGATAATATCAAAAAATTATTGCCGAACTTGCAAAATGCTTTGCCGAATTCTGTCGATATGCAAATCTTGACCGATCGCACCGTAACTATCCGGGCTGCAGTAAGCGATGCAATAGCGGAGTTATTCTTTGCGATTATTCTTGTAGTTATCGTAATATACGTATTTTTACGCAATATTTCGGCGACGATTATCCCTGCTGTGGCGATTCCGATTTCGCTGCTCGGGACTTTTGCGGTGATTTACCTTGCAGGCTTTAGTATCAATAACTTAACCCTAATGGCGTTGATTATTGCGACCGGATTTGTGGTTGATGATGCAATCGTGATGATTGAAAATATCGCTCGTTACCTTGAAGCAGGCGATTCGCCGATGCAAGCAGCATTAAAAGGCTCTAAGCAAATAGGTTTTACGATTATCTCGCTGACTTTTTCGCTAATAGCGGTTTTGATTCCGTTGTTATTTATGGGCGATGTCGTCGGTAGATTATTCCATGAATTTGCGATTACGCTTGCGGTAGCGATTTTAATTTCCGCAGTGGTTTCCTTGACCCTAACCCCGATGATGTGTAGCCGTATTTTGCGTCCCGGAAAGCAAGACGGCGAATCACAAATTGAACGATCGACTTTATATTCAAGGTTGCTCACTAAAGTTTTGCAGAAGCAAGGGCTGACTTTGGCGGTGGCAGGTGCAACTTTGGTGCTGACGGTTATTCTTTATATATATATCCCCAAAGGATTTTTCCCTTCCCAAGATACGGGAATTATAGCCGGAATCAGCCAAGCTCCCGAAAGCGTATCGTTTTTAGAAATGGCAAAACGGCAAAATTTACTCGCCGAGGAAATCCTAAAAGATAAAGATGTTGCGAGCCTTTCTTCATTCATCGGAGTGGACGGGGTAAATACTACGTTAAATAGCGGAAGAATCTCGATTAACTTAAAACCGCACGGCAAACGTGACAATGTCGGTGAGGTGATAAAACGCCTAAATCAATCACTCGAGAACATTGCAGGTATAAAATTATATTTACAACCGGTACAGGATATTACGATTGAAACGAGCGTGAGCAGGGCGGCTTATCAATTGAGCGTGCAAGATGCAAATACGCAAGATATGGAGAAATACACCGGTGAGTTGGTCGAAAATCTTGCCAAATTGCCGCAAATAAAAGATGTTAGCAGTAATTTACAAAGCAACGGCTTGCAGGCTTATGTCGATATTGATCGTATCACCGCAGCACGGCTCGGAGTGAGCACTGCCGAAATCGATAATGCACTTTATAATGCGTTTGGGCAGAGGCTGATTTCAACGATTTTCACCCAGTCTAATCAATATCGGGTGGTTTTGGAAATCGATAATAATGGTTTCCAAGGTATTGATATATTAAACAAAATTTATATATCAGGGTTGGGCGGCAAGCAAGTTCCGCTCGCAGCAGTGGCAAAAATCAGTGAAAGAAAAGCACCGCTTGCGATAAATCATAACGGGCAATTCCCGGCTGCGACTATTTCTTTTAATATAACAAAAGGTTATTCGCTTGGTGATGCGGTTGCGGCAATAAAACAAAATATTAAAGAGATGAACTTGCCTGAGAGTCTGCAAACGTCATTTCAAGGCTCGGCGGCAAGTTTTCAGGCATCTTTGAATAATAACGTACTTCTTATTTTGGCGGCAATCGTCACTATGTATATTGTTCTAGGCGTGCTTTATGAAAGCTATATCCACCCCGTAACTATACTTTCGACTTTGCCTTCTGCCGGCATCGGGGCTTTGATTTCTCTGGCTTTTTCCGCTAATGATTTGGGAGTTATCGGCATAATCGGGATTATCTTGCTGATCGGAATCGTCAAAAAGAATGCGATTATGATGATCGATTTCGCCATAGAAGCCCAAAGAGAGCAGGGGCTTTCCGCTTATGATGCGATTTATCAAGCCTGTTTGTTGCGTTTCCGCCCGATTATGATGACCACGGCTGCGGCTTTGATCGGTGCTTTGCCGCTGATGCTCGGTAGCGGAGTAGGCTCGGAATTGCGGCAACCGCTCGGCATTACAATGTTCGGCGGCTTGCTGGTAAGTCAGGTGCTTACATTATTTACTACCCCGGTGATTTACCTCGCTTTTGATCGTTTGACGAGCAAACGGGCTTAACCCCGGATTTGAATTGTGACAGTTGTGTGAAATTTTAAGGGTTTACGGTATATTGAATTGAATAATTGCCAGGTTTCGTGTTAATATGAAGCTGTTATATAACCACCGCTAGGCAAATTATGTCTATAGTAGATAAACTTAAACAGACTCCGGATTACCTTGCCAAAGGTATTCACGTGATCCAACCCAAGCCGAGCATGCATCGCTTGAGCAATGTGATCGGCATGTGTTTGGGGTTTGTTGGGTTTAAATATTTTGCAGATATTATGTTCGGTCATACTATCACCAACTCCGACAAAACCGACATTCCAGGAAATAAATATAGAAAAATCAAGGCTGAAGATGTTCCGATAGTGTTCCGCTGGTTGCACGGAATAGTTGAATATAACCCTTTTTCCGACGATCCCAAAGATCAATGGCTTAAAGCAACTCATCAAATGATTCCTGCTATCGGCGGTGCGGTCGGTGCGGTTGCAGGTAGTGCGGCTTACTTCGGTTCGAGTTTTTCGGGGAAAAGAGCCGATATTGTTAAAGGGTTGATGGATAAAGCTGCCAAAGGTGACCCTTTAAACCCTTTAACTCCGGTTGAGGCAAATGCAGTCTCGGCATTCGAGCAAGGCGGAAAATGGCGGCTTGCTGCGGGGGCAACGGCCTGGCTTTCTGCTGCTTCAGGTCTGACATTTCTGTACGGAGTTGCTCTTAATACCGCATTTTGGTTGCAAAACGGCGGCAAAACTTTAGTCGGTGCAGCAGAATATTTCGGTGCCGAAACTTTACGCAAATTTGCCAATATAACTTCAAATGAGGGGCTTGCACCGGATAAAGCTCTGGCGGCAATTTCTAAAGAAGCGGCTCAGTTTAGTATAAAAAACAAAGGCTTGAATCCGGCCGACGCAGAAGTTTCAAAGCTGGGTGAGCGAATGGCAATGAATGTTTTTGCTCCGTTATTTAAAAAACTTACTCCCGAAGATAAACAAACAATAGTTGGCAAAATCCAGACCGCTCTTGATGACGCTTATAAAGCACAAAGCGGTAAAGACGCAGCTACGATCCAAAAAGAAATTACGGGCAGAATCAACGGAATATTAAAAGAAACCGGAGTGCAAAATCTAAGCGGCGGTATGGTTGCTGGTAATAACGGTTGGTTGGGGCAGATCGGTGAGTTCTTCGGTAGTAAAAGGATCGACGCCTGGCGACAAAATGCGGTTAAATCTTATGTTCCCCAAGAAATTAACAAGGGGAAAATTGCCGCAATCGGGGCAGGGGTGGTTGCAGGCGGTGCTGCGGTAGCTTCAATGGTCGGTTCGCACGATAAAACATCACCTAATCCAGAAAAAGACGCTGCAAACCTAACCGCCGAAGAATATGTAAAATCTAAAGCTGAAGCAGCCAAACCCAAGGGTTTTATCAATGGAACTTTGCTCGGTGTTGCTAAATGGTTTGCCGATTCGGCTTTGGCAGTGGTTCCCGTACATCGTATGTGGTGTGCGATTTCTCTAACTGCGAGCGGATTTGTAGGCTTGCAGTTGGCAAACTTAACTTCGGGTAAGAATTTTGCCGATTGGGGTGGTGCAGCGACTAAAAAAGAAGATTTCTTTAAATTTTTGCAACCGCTTTACGGTGTTTTTGCCAGTGACGAACATAAAAAGGAGATATTGAAAGATGCTCCAAATAAAATACAGAGTTTCTTTAAAATTAGTAAAGATAATAACTCTAGGCTTATTGGAATGGGGATCTATGCGGCAACTATGGTTGCAGGCGTAATCTGGGGCAGTAAACATGCTTACGATAATGTTTACCGTAATAACCGTGAGCCTAAAAGTTTGGAAGATTTTATTTCCAAAGTAAGAACTCACCAAGGCGATAGTATGATATTGCCGACTGCGGTTACCAGTTTGTTTGCATCGTCTTCCGGCTATTCGATGTTACCGATTCCCGGGGTTAATTTTGCGACTACGATTGCTTTACGTACGACTGCAATGCAAGACAGAAATATGCAAAATGTCGGTAAACCGTTAAACGGTACGGTTACTAATTCATATCTTTCGCTGCGTGAAGGTATCGATTATGTTCGTGAATATGCAACTTACAGTCCGCAAAAAGAATTGGAAGATTTGCCTTATCTTGCCCATACCATACTCGGACCACTCGCCCATGCTGCAAATGTTACATTGACTGGAGAGCATATAAAGTCATTCGTCGACAAAGTTAATAAAGTGCGGGATAAATATTTCGTCGAAGGCGGAATTAAAGATAAGGAAGTCCAATTAGAGTTCATGAAAGAAATGGAAGTCCATTTCTCGGGTAAAGGGTTGGATAAAACTTTGTTTGATATCGGTATCGATACTATGCAAATTCGCTTTGATAAAATCGGCGGTATGCTCGGTAAATTTGCTAATTCTTGGGTGCCGTTCTTAAATAAACGTAAAGAAATTGCCAAGGAACAAGAATGCTATCATAAAATTGTTGAAAAATGGCGGAAAGATTGGAAAACCGAGGAAGTCGCCAAAGCAGAACCTGCTGAAATTCAAGAAGTTGATGCCGCTAAAAAGAAGTTTACCGATACTATTCAATCAGTTGCATCAAAACCGCTTGAAGATAAAGACTTAAAAGCAACCCAAGCAATTGCAAAAGTTTTAAGCGATATCAAGCCTAAATCCCGTGCTGATATAAAAGAAACCTCATTGATGGATCGTTCTTTAAGTTCTGACGGCGAACTTTCTGTGGCAAGGGTTTAAATTTTTTGCATAAGTGCGGCGAAAAATCCGTCGATTCCGCCTTGTTCGGCAAGCATCGCAGGTGTGGTGCGTAAATATCCTTGTTCGCTGATGAATTCTTTGGGAATATTTTGCATTGGAAGTAATTTAAAATCTTGATGATTTTCCAAGAATTTCTCAATTTGCAGCTCACCCTCTTCTTTTTGCAACGAACAGGTGCAATATAATATTTTGCCCTGCGGTTTAAGCCAATGGCTAACTTTATTGAGCAGTTTCTTTTGTAATTCGGCGAGTTCTGCCACATCTTCTTGCTTGCGTTGCCACACCAATTCGGGGTGACGGCGTAGTGTTCCGGTTGCCGAACAAGGTGCATCGAGCAAAATAATATCGGCTTTAAATTCGGGTTTTAATTTTAAAATATCTCCCTCGATCAGTTCGGCATGCAAGTTAAGCCGTTCAAGATTGGAATCGAGAATTTGCAAGCGACGTTTGGATTTATCGACTGCAAAAACATCGCCGCCGAGATTTACTAGAGCAGCGGTTTTACCGCCGGGTGCTGCACAAAGATCAAACACTACTTTATCTTTTATATCGCCGAGTGATAAAATCGGCAAAGCAGATGCAGCATCTTGCACCCACCATTCGCCTTGTTCATATCCCGGAAGATCGTCGACTTTGCCGGCATCTTCAATCCTTATAGAGCCACTAGCAAGCAAAACTCCGCCTAATTTGTTTGCCCAACCTTCGGGATCACTTTTTACGCTAACATCGAGCGGTGGCATTTTTAAGCGTTCTTTGGCGATTGCATCGGCAGTTTGAGTGCCGTAAGTCGCTTGCCACGAATCATAGAGCCAAGCAGGCAGGTTGATTTTGCCTTCATCTTGAGTTGCAACGATTGCCTTGCCTTCTTTTGCCACTTTTTTTAGGACTGCATTGAGTAAGCCTTTCATGTTATCATGTCCGAATCCGGCAAGCACTTCGACGGTTTCGTTCACCGCTGCATGGGGTGGGGTTTCCAGCCAAATCAATTGGCAGATGCCCAGCCTTAGGCAATTCATTACGGTTTGGCTTTTGCCTTGCAAGGGTTTTTGGAGAAATTTTGCCGCAATTGCATCAATCTGCCCGAGTCTACGTAAGGTTGTCAGCACCATAAGCCTTGTGAAATTGCGGTCACGTGGGGCTAATTCACTTAAAAACTCATGGCGTGAAATTGCTTCGTCAAACGGACGTTTGTGCTGCAAAATTTCGCTTAATAATTCACAGGCATATTTTCGAGCGAGTACGGTCATTTATATTACATCATTTCGGTTGCGGCATCTGCGTCGCTGAGTAAGGTATAGTTACGGGAGTTGAAAAGTTGGTAATGCCACCATTCATTGCGGTAGAAATCCCAACCTGCACTTGTCATGATGCCGAGCAAAAGTAAACGATTTGTTTGGGCTTGTGGTGATATTTCTAGATTTCCGTGATGCGAGAGCGGGGTAAATTCGTCAAACTCGGTTCCCATATCGAGGATATTGCCGTCTTGGTCGATCAAGCTTAAGTCAACCGCAACGCCTCTGGAATGCGGAGAACCTTTGGCAGGGTCGGCAAGAAAATTGGGGTCGGGGTTGAATTCCCATAACTTCCATTGGGCTTCACTCGGGCGGAAAGCATCGTAAATAATAAAACGAAAACCTAATTGTTTGGCAAGCTCAATTGCTTTTTTAAGGGCTGTAACGGCTTCCGGGTGTAAATAACATTTTGCGGCTTTATAAATAGGTTTGCCTGTGAAATTATCTTCGCTTGCATATTTTATATCGATTTCAATATCAAAACTATTTTTAGTTATTTCAATTAGTTGCATATGTAACTGCCGTTTTAAATAAAATATTAAGCCATTTTAATGATTTGTTAACCGATTTAACTTATAATTACCATATATAAAACTTTTGCTTGTGGAAAATTAGTTAATAATATGTCTGAGTCTTTAGAACAGAAAAAAAATACGGACTTACTTTACCATAAGCAGGTAGATGCTTTTTTGCGCTCTATAATAAGCAATCATGACGATACTAATGAGCTTTTGGAGCAGGGTGTTTTTCGCTATATATCCGATCATATATTCGATTTAAAAGATTCAAGTGAATATGGTGTTTTTCACCCGATTTCTATAGCAAATTCAATGCTTGCGGAAAGAAATAACATTAACGAATTTGATTTAAAAAGGCTAAATCATTTGTTGGAGTCTATATTTCCGATTGATAATACGACCGGTTATTTTTCTGCCGAGTCGATGCCGATTTTGCTCGGAATGGCGCATCTTAATGCTCAAAGTGAAAATTCAAATGTTCCGGTATGTTTGCTGGAAGGCGATATTATAAATTTAGGCGGTGCCAATGAGCATATTACCCGTGATAAAGCCGATAAGTTAATATATGAAATGTGTCGCATCACCCGTGAAGAGCTTGAAAAAAGCGATTATGGTCGACATGTCGAGGTTCAGGCAATTCGTATGGGCGGCGACGAGTTAAGGCTGGTGGTTTACGGGCGTGAGAAAGAAGAGATCGACGAAATATTGAAAAACAAGGTTTATCCTAAAATCAATATGATGAATATTAAGGCCGGATTGAATGATATTCCCCACACAAAAGTGAACCAAGGTAAAACTCCCGGTTTCGGTTTGGTTTTCGGCTCTGTAGATTTGAGCAAAAGCAGAAGTGAAAGCGAGATTAGAAGTGATCTCAACTTGCAAATCGAAGAGCAAAAAGTCTTGGACGGATTATTGCGTTTCGGATTTAGCGAAGACCTTGGCATAGAGCGTTATATTAAAGAGATTTATACTCCGTATTTAAATAATAAGTTCAAAAGTTCAGGCGTGGAAGAAGATTCGATTCCGCTACTGATAGTTAAAGAAATCGAGAAAAATCGAGGTGAATTGCTAAAACAACAAAAAATAGTTGAAAATAATTGGCAAGATTTGATCAAACAAGGCGGTTCATTTTTTGAAGAATATCAAGAGTCGCAAGCAAAAACACCGCGGCAATTCTTTGGATATCTAAAAGATAAATATAAAACCCAAGAAGAAGCAAGGCTTGAAGAAATTTATATTTCCAAAGAACTTTCGCCCGAGCCGTTTGAGGAGGTTGAAATTCCTCATAGAGGCGGTGACTCACAGCCGGAAACTCGACTTAGAAGAGTTCTCAAAGCATTCGGATATGATGATTTTGCAGGTGATAACAAGCAACTAATGGAATGGAATAAAGACAAACAAAGATATGAAATGAAGCCTGGTAAAGAAGATTTATATCGAGATACATACCAAGACTCTGTGGAAACATTAGATGTTATTCTTGATTTTATGAAATTTGTCGAAGCTCCAAATATCGCATCACGTTGTCGTTCTTCACGTTTCATGATGCATGATGTAATTAGATTGATGGAAAAAACACCTGATTTACAGTTGGTTAATTTTGAGCTAGAATGTTTAAACGGTTTGAATGCCGTGAGTCAGCCTTTGGCAGATGCTGCTTTGCGACAATTCGGTAAAGTAATTCATGCAGTTGCCGATGATAATATTGATAACGGAGATAAAAATTATATTTATCATCAAAGGGGAACACCAAAATTTAGAATGTTTCTACCTGCAACCTATACAAAAGATCAAATAAAATCCTTGGTAAGCGAGATTGATGAAGAGTTTAGTAGGACTATTTCAAATTTGTCTCCGACTAAATTTGCAGAGAATACTTATGCTAATCGACATGTTATCGGAGATGATGAGGCTAGCAAGGCGATAATTCAGTTGCAAGCCGACATTAAGCGGATCGAGAAAAAACATAATATTAAAATTGACAAATTAGGCGATGTTCCCCACCCCCGTGAGTCCGATAAGTCGGTGCGGAGTGTTTGCTATGTTAATAATATAGATGTTGCAAGAGATGCTTCCAAAAAAGACAAGCATCAGGCGATTCTTTATGCAATGCGTGAAAATAATAAAAATGAACAATTATTAAAGTGTGCGAGTAAATAAAATGTCAAAAATTAAGAGTTTTATTGCAAAAGCCGGTAAAGAAAAAAGAAACACCGACGAGGAAGTTTTGGCGATGAATATTCGTCAAGATCAGCGTTTGCTCGATATAGGAATCGACCCCGACTCCGACCCGGTAGAGATTATGCGGCAATTGCGAGAAATGCGGGAAAAACGCTCAAGTTAAGCTCAAGATATAATAGTCTTACCTTCAGCCAACGAACGCACCAAATCTGCAACATGTTTTTGAACGTTGGGATCGGGGATTCGGTGATAGTTTCTAACCAATTCAAGGGTTTCTCGGCTGTTTACCTGTTCATATTCAAATGCGGCTTGTTCTTCTGCAACTCCGGTAACATTATATTCGTCCTTGTCTGCACCTTCAAAGAAATAACTGACCGGAACCGTAAATAATTTTGAGAATTCATAGAGCCGGCTTGCTCCCATACGGTTGATTCCGCGTTCGTATTTCTGAATCTGCTGAAAAGTTATGCCGATAACTTTTGCAACCGATTCTTGGCTCAAGCCTAAGAGAATCCTGCGAGTGCGGAGTTGTTTTCCAACATGGGTATCTATCGGGTGTGGCATGGCTTAATTATTATTTCTATGATTTAGATGTTTCAAACCGATATAATACCGATTTTGCACTAATCAACATAATTGTAGAGAATATTTATAATTTTGTCGATAAAAACTAATTTTTTGGCAATTATTTTGCAAAATATCTATTTTTTTTGTTTTTACAACTTTTGGTTGATTAAACGCTCCAGTCGGTGTCTTTCGCCGGCAGGTGTAAACCGCACTCACTTTTTTGCCCGTTTTCGTTCAAAGTATGCGACCAACGACCGGCTCGTTCGTCTTCTCCCTCGCCGACTTTTGCGGTACAAGGCATGCAGCCGATCGATTTATAACCTTCGGCAATTAGAGGGTGGGGAGGAATATTACGTTTTGCGACTTCTTCTTTTTGGCGTTCTTTTGTCCAATCGGCAAGCGGATTGATGCGGAAAATACCGTTTTCATCGATTTCGATCGTCTCCATTTCTGAGCGTTCTTTAGTTTGGTAGCGTTTTCTGCCCGTGACAATCGCAAGGAGACCTAGTTCTTCGATTGCACGATTGAGCGGTTCAACCTTACGTAACCAGCAGCAACGGTTAGGTTGGGATTGCCATAAATCACCGCTTTCGTCAATTCTGCCGAGCATTTCCGGATCGGGCTTGAGATAATGCACGTTGGTCAATCCGAATTGCTCGATTAAATCTTTGCCGTATTGCAAAGTCTGCGGAAAATGTTTTTCGGTATCGATAAATAATATCGGGGTAGATTTATCAACCTCGGCAACCAAAGCGAGCATCAACCCGGAATCCGCCCCAAAAGAAGTTAATAGCCCGATATTGCCGACGAATTCTTCCCTTATCATTTTGCGGAGCAATAAATGAGTCGGGAATTCACCGTAAAAATTTTGCAGCCTAGTTAGCGATACGGGCATCGTGATTTACAAGTTGAGTTTGTGTTAAATAAGTTAGATTTTCGTCAATGCTTGAATGATGCGTGTTATGCGATTCATAATCACGGTCAAATAACTGTAATTGCTTGATTAAAGCTCGGGTTTTCTCGCCGATTGCCGAGCCTTTGAGTCCTTGCCCTTTCCATTCCAGGCGTTTTTTGCCGATTTTATCGACGATATATCCCCATTCCTCACAGAATATATTGGCGAGGTAACTCCTGATTTCCTGCCCAAGCGTAGGGCTGGCACCTGCGGTGGAAACTGCAATCGTTAGATCGCCGCGTTTGATAAAACTGGTGCAATAAAAATCGCAAAGTTCGTTTTTATCTTCAACATGGACAAGCACGCCTTGCAATCTGCCAATGCTTGCGAGAACTGCCGAAGTTTGGTCGTCGAGTCCGACGATCATCACCACGTTTGCTTGGCGAATTTCATGAGCTTCGGGTAGAGTATCTTCAAAAAATACCAGTTTTGTCGCTCCGTTTTCGAGCAGAGCTTGTTTGCGGCGGTCAAAAAGTTCACCGCTGCCGACCAGTAATATTCTGATATTGCTCAAATTTAACATTATCGGGTACATCAGGCAATATCCTCTTTTAGTTTTTCGATTCCGTAGCGATGACAGAAATCGCCGAAACCTTCGCCGGCATTGCGATTATCTTTATATTTAACAAATAGCGGCTCGAGCGTGCTTGCAATATCGTCAAGCCCGACTTTATCGAAAAATTTCTCGTTAAGCCTGGTGCCTTCAAAATCACCGCCGACGAAGATCGCATAATTATCGGGCATACGTCCGATAATCCCGATATCTCCGACATAAGGGCGAGGGCAGCCGTTGGGGCAGCCGGCAAGTCGCACCGAGATTTTGTCGTTACCGATGTCGTGTTTATCCATCACCGCTTGGATTGCTTTTTCGACCGGATTTTGCACCCGTTCGGCTTCGGCAAGGGCTTTGCCGCAGGTCGGAAGCGATACGCAGGCGATGAAATTGCGGGATAAATCAGTCATATCTTCACGCAAACGCAACCCTGATTTACGCAAAAGTGCTGAAATAGCTGTTTTTTCCGACTCTTCAACGTTACAAAGGATAATATTTTGATCGGCTGTGAGAATCAGATTCATTTTATATTGTGAGATAACTTCACGCAATCCGCTGCGATAATTGACCCCGTATAGATTATCGGCGATGCGTCCGCTCGGAATCGGCACGCCTAAAAACCATTTGCCGTCGCCTTGTTCATGCCAGCCGGTGTGATCATCTATATGCCATTTATTGATTGCCCGGGGAGCAGCAAGCTCGGAGCCGAAATATTTGTCTAATTCCTGTTTGCACCACGCCAAGCCTTGCTCAACCACGACGAATTTAAGCCTCGCATGCTGACGGTCGGTTCGGTCGCCGAAATCACGTTGTAATTTGATCACCGATTCGCTGACTTTGAGCAAATCTTGAGGTTTTATAAAGGCAATCTGTTTGGCAAGATGCGGATAAGTCTTGGGGTTGTTATGCTTCATGCCCAAGCCGCCGCCGATTGCAACATTATAGCCTTGAAGTTCTTGCCCGTCAAAAAGAGCGAGCAAAGACAAGTCGTTACATAAAACGTCGGGGCAGTTATCTTCGGGTTGGGCGATTCCAATTTTGAATTTTCTCGGCATATAAGTATCGCCGTAAAGCGGTTCACCTTCTGCGTGACTCGGGATAAACGGATAGGCTTCGATCTTCTCGCCGTCGAGCCAAATATCCCAATAAGCATCGGTTTTGGGTGCTAATTCTTTGGCAAGCATGAAAGTTGCATTCTCTAAGGTAGCGTGGATATTATCCTTAATCGGTGCCGAGCAGGTGGTTATATTGCGAACCACGTCGCCGCAACCGCCGAGGGTGGAAAGTAAAATGCGGTTAATATCGGCAATAAACGGTTTGAGATGATTCTTGACGATGCAATGAAATTGGAAGGTTTGCCGAGTCGTAATCCGCAAAGTGCCGTTGGCGTGGGTGTCGCATAAATCGTCGAGTGCGAGATATTGTTCCGCCGAAAGCCTGCCGCCCGGCATCTTAAGCCGCAACATAAATTCCCAAGACTTATCAAGCCCTTGCTTTTTGCGTGTGGTTGCGGTGTCACGGTCATATCCCTGATAAGAGCCGTGAAATTTGAGCAATTCATAAGAAGGATCGGAGACGAATTCGTCGCTATTTGCCAAATCTGCCAAAATATCGCCGCGTAAATTACGGCTGGTTTGTTTGATAATCTCGACTCCGGAGGGCTTTGCAGTCATGTCGGTTCCTTTATTGTGTGCAGTATAATCGTCTAATGACGCAAGATTATGCAATAATATTAAGTAATATTCTAGTCGATTTTTATATTTACGCAATATAATATGTAAATAATTTATTTATACAAAATTATAATGTGGAAATATTTTCCAAATAAAAATAAAAAATTAACTATTTGGAAAGCTATTGTTAACAAAATTTTAATAATTACTTGTTATATTTACCTCAGATGCTTAAAGAAATAACTAAAATTAAATATGGGGAATTTTATGGGTGAGAATACAAAAAATATAGTAGTTTGGGGTGTAGGCGATATAGCACAAGCGACAGCTTTGCAAGTTTTAGAAAATGAACTTGCTAAAGGTAACGGTGATATAAAATTGCATTTTATAAGCCGTGAAAGTGAGAAAGCTAAAAATCGTGGTTTGGGACTTGCTATGGATTGGTCGCAAGGTTTGACTGCTAAATACGCAAAAAATCCAAAAGTTAATATTCCTGAAATTTTAGGTATAGGTGAATATGCCGAGGGCAGGCACGTGGTTGACAAAGGCGAAGATTCTGAACCTGAAATCGGCAAATTATTGGCAGGTTCAAGCATAATAATTACCGGTAACGGTGTTCCGAGAAAAGGAAACCAAGATCGTTCCGAGGTTCTAGATGCAAATGGTCCTATACCGGAAAGAGAATGTACAATAATCGGTAAATATGCACCGAAAGAAGTTCCCGTGTTAGGCTTTGCCAATCCTGCAGATGCTCTTTTGCAAATTGGTGCAAGAGCTCGTAAAGAGGGATATGAAGAAGCTCACCCCGGAGAAAAATTTGATGATTTTTCAGCAAATATGATTTTCATGAGTACGGAGTTGGATTCAACACGTCCGAGTATCTTTGCGTCGGAAGAATTGAAAAAAGCATTAGAGGAAAAAGGTATTAGCATAGATAGAAAAATGGAAAATATGCTTAATCCTGCTAATATTAGCTTCTTTACCGGAGGTGAACACGGTAATAATCAGGTAATTGATTTACAAGGAGCAAGTATTGTCAAAGATAATACGAGGGCATTTATAGGTAAACTTGTTGCCAAGATTGATCCAGATAGAGGAAACAAAATCATAGAAAGTGCATCTATTTCATTGGAGCAATTTTGTAAAGATAACGGAGTTGATTATGGTAAAATATCTGAAGCTATTGTAGATAGATCAAAAAAAGCTGGATCTGAAATTATCGCACAGAAAGAAAAAAGTATAACGGTAGGTGCGGCTATTCATGTTGCTGGCTTGGTCGATAAAATTCTTTCAAACAAAGAATCGGTTGTAGGTGCTTCTGCTGTTCGTCAATATCCAGGTGATGATAGAGAAATTGCTTCCGGAGGTTTGGTAAGGGTCGGAAACGGAAAAATAATCGGCGAAGTTCCATATCCTGAAACTATATTGGAAAATGAGAAAGCTAATGCCGCTATGATTAAGGGAAGAGATGCTACTAATGTTGATGTCGATAACTATTGGAAAAACAACATAAGATACAACGCAAAGAATGATCTAAGAGAATTTTTGGGTGCCAATGACAATTTAGAAGTAGCTAAGGATTCCGCGGTTTATTCGGTGCAGTTTCCTGCCGGAGAATCTGTAGAGGTTGCAAGAAAATTTGCCGATGATTTGGCGGTTGTTTCCGATATTTTACCACGGCGTATAAAGGTAATTCCCGACGTTAAAGGTACAAAGGTGGAAATTCCGGCCGGAGTCGATCACGGTAATGGCAAAAGTGCAGATACAACTTTGGACAAAATTTTTGCCGATGCCAATATCGAGGTGCAAGCAAAATCTAATTCACGGGGTCGCTGAAATTAAAAATGAGCATAATAATAGGGATTGATCCGGGATTGCAAAAGACCGGTTGGGGCGTGGTAAAGCTAAGCGGTAATTCGCTTAGCTTTATTGCTTGCGGCACTATCAAGACTAAAAAAGAAGAAGCAATCGGACATCAATCAGAAATAGCGGATAGACTACTCGATATTAGCACTCGGTTAAAAGATATAATCTCGTTATATAAACCGGATGAGGCGGCTATTGAGGAAACATTCGTCAACGTCAACGGGCAATCAACCTTAAAACTCGGGCAGGCGAGGGGATCTATAATTCTCACCCTTGCCGCTTCCGGCTTGCCGGTTTATGAATATGCAGCAACTTTGGTGAAGAAAAGCATCGTCGGGGCAGGGCGTGCCGATAAAAATCAAGTCGGAACAATGGTGCAAATGTTACTGCCGGGCTGCGGCAAAAACGGTGAAGACGCAATGGACGCTTTGGCAATTGCGATATGCCACTCTAATCATCACAAATTATACTAATCCTTGCTCAACGGCTTTGTCTAGGAAATTACTCAATCTTGTGTGCCAACCCTTGTTTCCTTCTGAGCGAAATTTATCGACAACTGCGGCAGAAAGTCTAATTGAAACACGTTTTTTAGGGTGTTCGCTCACCGGACGACCGATGCGTTTGGCAGAGCGAAAAAACTCATCGCCAAGTTCTGCTATATTATCTTCTTCTCTGGTTCCGTTATATTTATTTTTCATATCGTTTTCTTTCTCGTTGATTCGCCTTTCTGAGGCTAATAGGGCGTAAAATATTTCCACGCATAGTATAAACTAAAACATGAAGTCGGTTGCCGATATAGCCCAACGCTATTGTTCTAACCTCACCGTAATCTTTGCGATTATCCTCAATTTGCAATGCGGTAGAAAAATCAAATTCACTCGCAACAATAAGCGAAATGCCGTGTTCCATGCGATTTGCTGCGTCTTTTGCGGTGTCAAACTCTATATTCATGAAGGCAATTATAAATTTAAAGGCTGTTTAAGTCAAATAGTTTTTGTTATGACAAAAATTATTCAAGCCGGCGTATCAATTGCCGAATCAACAATTTCTTTCAAAGGTTTAACGCTAAAATCTTTTGTGTGTTGAAAGGTTAGTATGCCGCTAAAGCCGGTTTGTAAGGCAACGTCATTGAATATATTACCTATTGCCGATTGGTCTTCATTGCTAAAGATTTTGTTGCTGCGGATTATCAAATTAAATTGCGAATTTTGTGCTTTTTTGACCAAGCCGTCCATCTGCACCGCTCCGAATTTATTTAACTCGACTTCAATTATAAAACGTGTGCCGCCGGCAGAATTATCTTGCTCGCCCGATTTATTTTGTGAGTCTTTGCGAACGTAAATATTTGCCTGTTGCAAGTTATCTTGAAACATAAACGGCATAAACAAAGCCTGCCAAGGATTCTGTGAATTTTGCTGCTGCGGTGCTAAAAAATTTTGTCCGACTGCATCAAACTCACGGGTGAATTTTTGCAGTAATTCGTTATGTCCGCTACGCTTGATGTTTTCAACCGTATCTTCTCCCAAAAAACTCTCGGCATTAGAGTGGATTAACGAATTTAAAAATGCCAAACTTGCTGAGATGAATTTTTTGTCGCCGAGTTTAGGGATTTTATCCGCCAACGGATTACTAATATGAGTAGAATCGATATTTTCTTCGCTTGTGGTGGTGTCGCCGGATTGAAGCTTGAAAATATCCTTCAAGCTTTGCCAAGAAGCGGCAATTTGCGGAATAAATCCGATATTTTCGGCAATATGACCGGCAACAATTTGGGCAACCAGCGTATTTTGTTGTATGGCATTTTGCGGTATTGCGGCAAGGTCAATTTTAATATTGCTGCCGACGCTAAGATTCTTAGGCAATATCTCGGAATCAACTTTTATTTTAATAACTCCTAAACCGGTTTGCAAAGTTACTATGCCTTGATCGTCGATTTGAGCAACTTTGCTATCTAACAAAGTCGGTGGATTTTGTTTGTCCGGTAAAGTCGGAACTTGGTTTAATTGTTTATCATATGCCGAATAGAGCGGTGAGGCAGTGGTTTTATTATTTTCGCCGTCATCATAGATTACGATTGTTGGTGTTGTAGTTTTGGGAGTTATTTCGCTATCTGTCGGCTGCGGAGTTGGTTTGCCAATATTTGCGGACTTGCTCGGAGTGTCGGCAGTTTCAATCGTATCTTCGGTGTTTTGCGAAGTTTCTGTGTCAGGCGGAATATTACCGCTCTTTTTGGCTTGCGGTTGCACAGTCTGCAAATAAGCGATTACCTGAGTGCCTTTGCTTAAAATATTTTCCGCAGTTTTGGGGGATTCAACTATAGTAGCATTGATAGTTTTTAGATTTTCTTCGAGTGAAGGTTTTTCGATTTGGGCGGTTTTTGTAAGTAGCAAGTTACTTACGCTGTCATTTTCCTGGTTATTAGGAGCCGAAAAACTCTCGATCGGTTCGCCGTTGACCGATATGATATGAGCATTGCTTTTGCCGTTTTGGGCATTATCGAATTTTATAACGATGTCGCTGTTATAAGTAAGCGGCAGGTCGCTTTTTAGCGATAGATTGCCTTTATCGGTGCGAAGAAGAAAATTGCCTTTATCGTCTTTGCCGATTACGGTGGCATCAATTTGCGATGAATTAAGAAGTGGTTCGGAAAGTAAGGATTTTTCGCCGACATTTTGCAATTGCCGGCTTATCGGGGCAATTTGTGTGATTTGGGTGACCGGCAATACTGCAACTATCTCAACCATTTTTTGCCCGTGATTTTAGAAATCGAACATATTTATTCGGAAAAATTTAATGGGTAATGAAGGTTTGGAGTTGATTGTCGACCAAGCCGTTTTTAGGAGTTGATTTTGCATTAGATAAGCTACGATTCAAAGAATATTCTGCCAAATTCGGAAAAATATCGGATAGCATTGAAGATTGTGCAAACATTTCATCAGTCCATTCAGGAGTTTCTTCATCAATCAATTCAGGATTTTCTTTTAGTTTTTTCATAATTTCTAACCTCTCGTTTATTGGCTTTACGAAAATTTATAATACGAACATTGTCGTTTCTTACGGTAAATGTTACAAAATAAATTCGTCCGTTCAGAGGAGCCAATGCACATTCACGGCTTTCTGCATATTCTTTGCGTATGTCTCGCCATAATATTGCCTTATGCCACTCAAGATCTTTAGTCATCGAAAAATCAAGTCCACGCAGTTCTATATTACGCTGATTTTTCTTGCTATCAAACTCAAATTTCATCTTGTATATTAGTATTTTTTATTGATTTAGTCTACAATTATAAAATATAAATCCGAGCTTATTCCTCGCCGAATTTGTCCTCAAGTAGATTTTTCAAAGCATTTTTAATATCATCGGCTTGAGTTCCCTCTGCATAGAGGCGGATTGTTGAGCCGCATTCTGCACCGAGCATCATAAGCCCTAATATCGAGCGACCGGAAACTTTAACCGGTTCAGTGCCTTCGCTAACCCCGGCACCGGCAATTTTTGCAACTTTGATCTCGGCATCAAAAGCGTCTACGGTTTTAACAAACTTAGCCGCAGCTCTTGCATGCAGTCCTTTTTTATTGCAAATGAGTAGTTCCATATATTGTGTATCTACAGTAAGTTACTTGCTACGTTGATATATTTGCGACCTGCTTCTTGTGCAACTACCACTGCTTCTTTGAGCTGGGCATTGGAGCGAATCGAGAGAAGTTTTACCAATAGCGGCAGATTAAAGCCTGCTATAACTTCGACCGGAGCCATACCCATTATAGATATTGCAAGATTTGAAGGTGTTCCGCCGAACATATCGGTCAAAACAGCAACGCCTTCACCGTCGTCGACTTCTTTGACTGCGGCAAGAATATCTTCACGCCGTTTTTCCATATCGTCTTCGGGTTCTATGCAGATGTCTTTGATATTATTTTGTTTTCCGACAACATGCTCTGCGGCTAGGATAATTTCCAATGCCAATTTACCGTGTGAAACAACTACTACGCCAATCATTATATACCTATATAAATCAATATTTAACATCAAAATAACGATGTTGTAATCAAAGCAATATATATAACAAAGATTAAAAATCCAGTGATATTATCGAGTCGATACTAAAGCTTAGATGTTTTGTCCGAGTCGTAATCTTTAACTTTTACCGGATAAATTATAAATTTCTGGCATTTTAAATAATTTTATGTATTATCCGCTCCCCAAAGTGTCATTTTTGCCACAGTTTTGGATATAAATTATTTTTAAGAGGATATTTGCCATGACAACTTTGCGTGTTGAAAGGGATAGTTTTCTCTCAAATCCGTTGGATCTGGTCGAACAAGTAATTATTGACCGTGACTTTGCCTATGATCGACCTGCAGATGATGAAATCGTCGCAGAAATTTCCGGTATTTGGTGCAATTATAAAATTTGGTTTTCTTGGCAGCCCGAACATGGTTGTTTGATATTCTCCTGTTCTTTGGATACAAAAACCTCAAAAGCGGCAAGAAACAAGGTTTATCCGTTGTTGGCATTGGTAAATGAAAAATTATATCTTGGACATTTTGACGTATCGGGTGAAGATAATGCGATTGCTTTTAGGCATACCATGTTGATGCGTGGCGGTTGTGTGCTTGCGATTGAACAAATCGAAGATTTGATCGACATTGCATCGCAGGAATGTGAACGTTTCTTCCCGGCCTTCCAATCGGTTATTTGGGGTGGGAAGAACGCAAATGATGCTCTTGCCGCTGCAATCTTTGAAACCGTAGGTCAGGCATGAAAACTAAACTTGCTTCTATATTGCTTATCGGTTACGGAAATATGGGGCGAGCATTATATTCTGCTTGGATAAAAAACGGATTTTCCGGCGACTCGATTCGGGTAGTCGATAAGAATAAAGGTGATTTAATTGAGGATATAAAGGAAGTTCCGCAGGTTATATTACTTGCAGTTAAGCCGCAATCGATGGATTCTTTGTTGCCTTTGTTGGCAGAAAAATTCGGTGATACGCCTCTCTATATTTCGATAGCCGCCGGAAAAAATGTTGCTTATTTCGAGAGTTTTCTTGGCAAAGATGCTGCAATTATCCGCACTATGCCCAATACTCCGGCTCAGATAGGCAAGGGGATCACCGCAATTTTTGCCGGCGATAAAGTGAGTTGCGAGCAAAAACAAATTGCCCAGTCGCTTATGCAGGCGGCAGGCGATACGGTTTGGCTTGAAGAAGAATCTTTGATCGATTCGGCAACTGCAATTTCCGGCAGTGGTCCGGCTTATGTATTTTTATTTTTGCAAAGCTTGGTCGAGGCAGGTGTAGCCCAAGGTTTGAGTGAAGAAACTGCACGTAAATTAGCTATTTCCACTTTAATCGGTAGCGGTGAGTTGGCAAAAGATTCTAGTGAATCACTTGATAAATTACGTGATAACGTCACCAGCAAAGGCGGCACTACCGCAGCGGCAATAAGCGTCTTTAGCAAAGAAAACTGCTTGAAAAATCTTGTTTCACAAGCGGTTGAACAAGCAGTAAAAAGAGCCAAAGAATTATCTGCTTAAGCCGATATAAAGCCTAGGTTGCTATAAGCATCTATTGCCGGAAATACATTATTCATGTTTATTCCCGTGAATCTTTTGCTTATGATTTCTCCAAATACATGGCGGAAATCGGTAGTAACAGCAAGATCGACCTGATTGTCTAGCTTGTCAGTGGTAAGTCCAGGCCATCTTCCGTATATATTTCCGCCTTTAACACCTGCCCCCAGAACCATCATTGCTCCGGCGTGACCGTGATCGGTACCTCCGCTATTGTTGCTTTTGAGTCGACGTCCGAATTCACTAATAACAACTATTGTGGTTCTATCTTGGAAACCCTCGATGTCTCGCCAAAATGCACCGAGTGCCGAAGAAAGTGAGTCGACCAAAGTTATAAATTTACCCTGTTGTGCGAAATGAGTGTCCCAACCGCCGAAATCAACGTTGCCGATACGAACTCCGATATCCATTTTTATCAGCTGTGCCATGGTTTTTAAGGAGTTTGATAAACCTGTGGCCGGACCTTCAGGATAATTTGCTTTGGTCGAAGGTATATATTGACGTAAAGTGCCATTTTGGTCTTTTGTTATACGTGTTCCGATGAAATCTACCAAGTTAAGCGTATTGAGACCGTTAACCGATAGTTGAGATGTTCCGTTATAAAGTTGTTTTAGAACATTGGCTCTTATTGCGGTTACTTTAGTATCACCTTTGAGTTGAATTTTGCCGAGATCATTTACAGAAATAGCTAGTTTTGAACCGAGCAAAGAGGTCGGAAGATTAGTTCCGGTTGATACTACTGATGTGTTTTTGCTAAGATTTAACTCGGTTGAGAAACGTGTTAGCCAACCGGTCGGAGTATTTTTGTTGTTAGGCGTCCCTCGTTCTATATAATCGATTGCTTCAAAATGGCTGCGAGTTTTGTTGGTCAATCCGCTGGCGTGGATTATCGATAGTTGTTTGCTATCATAAAGATTTTTAAGATCAGTTGCTTTGTGATGAAAGCGAAAATCGACATCGGCAAGTGTATTGGCTAATACCAAGCCAGGAGTGTCACCTGTTCGCTCAACTCTGGATTCGACTTTTCTTTCCGAGATATATCGAGAATCTGCCGAAGGTCCTACGAGATTAAGTCCGTCACAACCGCCACGTAAAGAAATTATTATTAGATTCTGATTGGGATTTACCATATTATCCTCTCATTGTAAATTCGGGCAACATTGCGATGGTTACAATAGTATCTTGAAGTTGTACTTTAACGTCATTTTTGCGTAAATCAGGCACAAAATTAGGGTTAGTCGGATTTGGCATCAACTTAATAAGTGCTGCGAGAGTTTGGCTGTCCGGTGACAATCCATTCAGACGCATAAACCAATAAGAAACTATTTCTGCCGAAGTTTTGACGTTAGTAGGTGTTTGTCCGACAAGATTAAAATATGCCATTTTCATTTTCGGTTCGAACAGATCGGGCATCATATTCCAGCATGTAAGCATGGTATTGCTATTTAACCAATAATCCGCATTATCGGGGTGTCCAGTCGGTGTTGGCCACTGGAATTGTGTGTAACCCGCCGCAGATACGCGATTAAATAATTGCTCGTTTGGCGTAAATTCTGCAGCGGTTGCACGCAAAAATGAGGTGATAAAGTCAAATGGACGTTTAACCTTAGTCCCTCTTGCGGTTGCAAACTCATTGGAAAGCAAAATAGTTTTGAGAACTTTTGCGATTTGATCGGGCTGATTTATATTTGCCTGCCAAGTTTGGGCTGCTGCAGTTACTATGCTTTGTGGTGGGTTATCACCGACAAAGCGTTTGCAAAGTTTACGACATATATACATAGCAGTTCCCGGGTGTGCGGAAAGCAAGTCATATACTTTTTTGCCGTCTTGTTGGGGGGGGGTATTGGGGTCAAACTCGGTGGCAAGTATACGTTTTTGATAATTATCATGCCAGCCGTCATAATATGTAAAATTGCCGGTTGCAGGTAAATTAACGCCTCCGTTTACTTTTGATCCGTCTTCAACTTTCCAGCCGGTAAATGCCCTTGCTGCTTCGTAAACATCTTGATCTATATATCCGACCGGTTTGCCTTGTGCAGCACCAGGAACCTCACTCCAGCGATTATATGCGCTGTTATAATAATTTTCTGCACCGAGAGTGTGTAATTCAAATAGTTCCCTGGCATAATTTTCATTTGCCGGACTTGCTTTACTTGCCGTATTATTTAGATAAAACAACATTGACGGGCTTTTACCGACTTCCTCGACAAATTTTCTAAAATTACCCAAGCAATTTCTACGCATTATTGCATCATAATGCGGTGTTAAAGGTGGGGTAGGATGTAGCCCGAACGCATTTACGTTGAAATGGTTATGCCAGAATTCAACCATTACTTCACGCAATTGCCATTTACTATAAGTTGCACGGATCCAAGTAGCCGCTCTTACTTCTTGAGCCGGGCGTTTATGTTCTTGTGGTGCTATATTATCGGCATTTAATGCCCATAACTGATTGAGCGTCTTGTTTAATGCAGTTAATTTGCGGTTTTCGTTTACGGTCGGTAAATTTGCCAGTTTGGGATTATCTTTATTTGCTTTGTAGCTAATATTAAGGACTGCGTTATTTATGCGGGTATTGCAGGCCACATCTGCAGATTCTACCGGTGCAAGCTGTGCAGCAACATATGCCGGGAAGCCTTTAGTCATTATTTCTTGGCATTCGGGAATCGTAGCACCGAAGCTAATTCGGCTTAGCATATTAAATGCGTTGCTGTATTGTTGGTTGGTTACTACTCCTGCTTCTGCAGAAGAAATAGTGAAGGGAAGGAAAGATACTAAAGAAGCAGTTCCTATACAGGTTGTGCCTCCGACTACGAATTGTCTTCTGGTGATCTCCATATGTAAACTCCAAAAAAATGGCCCAACTTATGTAATAAGTCAATATATACACTAAAAATTATTTTTGTTCAATTTCTTTTTAGACATAGATGCAATTTTATACTATGTTGTGCTAATTATGATACGCCAATTTGAATTAGTTGAACGAGTTAAATCCTACGATCCCGATGCAGACGAGGATATGCTTAACCGTGCCTATGTTTTTGCAATGAAAGCACATGGCAGCCAAAAACGTGCTTCGGGTGACCCTTATTTCTCCCACCCGGTTGAAGTCGCTTATATGCTGACTACTTTTCGGCTTGATACTGCGTCGATCGTCACCGCATTATTGCATGATACGGTGGAAGATACCGATGCGACGCTTGCCGATATTGAAAAATATTTCGGTAAGGAAATTGCTATATTGGTAGACGGTGTTACCAAGCTTTCCCGTATCGAAACAAAATCGGAAAATGCCAAACAGGCGGAAAATTTCCGTAAACTTTTGCTCGCAATGTCGGAAGATTTACGGGTATTGTTGGTAAAACTTGCCGACCGTTTGCATAATATGCGGACTTTGAAATATATCAAAACTCCGGAAAAACGTGAGCGAATTGCCCGTGAAACTCTTGAGATTTACGCAAGCCTTGCCGAGCGGATCGGTATGCGTAAGGTCAAGGAAGAATTGCAAGATTTGGCTTTTGCCGAACTTTACCCGGAAGCTCGGGAATCGATTATCAATCGCCTAAATTATCTGCGTGAGCATGATAAAGAGATTGTCGAAAAAACCGAATCTCACCTCAAAAAAGTTCTCAAAGAATCGGGTTTGGCAAATGCAGTGATTATGGGGCGGGAAAAACGTCCTTATTCGATCTGGAAAAAGATGGAAACCAAGAATATCAATTTTGAGCAATTGAGCGATATTATTGCGTTTCGTATTATTGTTGAGAATGTTGCCGAATGTTATCAGGCTTTGGGCGTTGTCCATTCTGCCTATCATACTATTCCGGGGCGGTTCAAAGATTATATCAGTACCCCAAAAAATAACGGCTATCAATCATTGCATACTGCGGTTATCGGGGCCGGTAAGCAGAGGGTCGAAGTGCAAATTCGCACTAAAGAAATGCACGATATTGCCGAAAACGGGGTTGCTGCACATTGGACATATAAACAACGCCGGGAATATAATAAAGACGGCAAGCAATTCCGCTGGATACGTGAGCTTTTGGAGATTTTGGAGCAATCCTCGAATCCGGAAGAATTTTTGGAGCATACCAAGCTTGAGATGTATCACGATCAGGTTTTTTGTTTCACTCCCAAAGGCGACATTATTGCTTTACCCAGAGGTGCTACCCCTGTCGATTTCGCCTATGCCGTGCATTCGGGAGTCGGCGATACTTGCGTCGGTGCCAAGGTTAATAGCCGTATAGTGCCGCTCAAAGCCCAACTCAAAAACGGTGATCAGGTTGATATTATCACCTCGAAAGCCCAAACCCCGTCGCCTGCTTGGGAACGTTTTGTGGTTACGGGTAAGGCTCGTTCGGAAATCCGTAAATTTGTGCGTACCCAGCAACGCAACGAATATATCAATCTCGGACGCTCTATTCTTAGCAAAACCTTCAAACAAGAAGGCGAAGAATTACACGATCGAATGCTTGAAGGCGTGGTCGAAAAGCTCAATAAAAAAACTATCGATGACGTGTTTGCCGAGGTCGGTGAGGGCTTGATCAATCGTGGTCATGTGTTTGAGGTTGTTTTCCCTAATCGCAAAATCGAGCAAATTACCGAGAAGAAAACTACCGATATTCTTTCCGGGCTTAAGAAGAAAAATACTACAAGCACAAATGCTATCCCGATCAAAGGTTTAATCCCCGGTATGGCGATGCATTTTGCTAAATGTTGCCACCCGATTCCGGGTGATCAAATTGTCGGCATCGTGACCACCGGTAAAGGTATCACCATTCACACCACTTATTGTGAGACTTTGGAGAATTTCTCCGATACGCCCGAACGCTGGATCGACGTTGCTTGGGATACAAGCGGTAACGGTGAGCAGCATATTTCACGCATAAAAGCAATGGTTTCGCACGAAGCCGGCGGACTTGCTGCTATAACCAATATCATCGCCAAAGATCACGGTAATATTACCAACCTCAAGATTATCAACCGTTCAATCGATTTTTTTGAGTTGCTTATCGATATTGAAGTTCAAGATATCCGCCACCTCAACTCAATTATAGCCTCGCTCAAGGGTAAAAATCTGGTGCAGTCGGTTGAACGATATTACGGGTGATTATATCTGTATAAACAAAAAGCCCACCGCAGGTAATTACGGTGGGCTTTTTTGTGCAATTTAGAATTATTTGCGATCCTGCAAATCAACAAATTTACGTTCCGGTGAGCCGGTGAAAAGCTGACGCGGACGACCGATTTTTTGTTTGGGATCTTCGATCATTTCTTTCCATTGAGCTACCCAACCCACTGTTCTTGCAAGGGCAAACAATAAGGTGAACATTTGCGAAGGAATTCCCATAGCACGGTAGATAATGCCGGAATAGAAATCCACGTTAGGGTAAAGTTTGCGTTCAACGAAATAAGGATCCTCAAGGGCGATTCGCTCAAGTTCCATAGCAATGCCGAGCAACGGTTCGTCTTGTTTGCCGAGTTCTTCAAGAACTTCATAGCATGATTTACGCAATACTGCGGCTCTCGGGTCATAATTTTTATAAACCCGATGCCCAAAGCCCATAAGTTTATATTTACGGTCTTTAACCCCTTGGATAAATTCGGGAACTCTGTCTTTGCTGCCGATTTCAATCAACATATTGATCACCGCTTCGTTGGCGCCGCCGTGGGCAGGACCCCAAAGTGAGGCAATCCCTGCACCGATACAGGCAAACGGATTCGCACCCGATGAGCCGGCAAGACGCACGGTTGAAGTTGAAGCATTTTGTTCGTGATCGGCATGGAGGATAAAGATTTTATCCATAGCATTGGCAAGCACGGGATTAACTTTATAAGGTTCGCAAGGAATTGCAAACATCATATGAAGGAAATTCTCGGCAAAACCAAGGTTATTTTGAGGATAAACAAACGGTTGTCCGATTGAGTATTTATAAGCCATTGCACAAAGAGTCGGCATTTTGGCAATCATGCGGAATGCCGCAAGTTCACGATGTTCAGGGGTAGTGATGTCTAAGCTGTCGTGGTAAAAAGCCGAAAGCGATGAAACCGCACCGATTAAAATCGCCATCGGGTGGGAGCGGCGTGGAAAGCCTCTATATAAGAAGTGCAATTGCTCATGCACCATCGTGTGACGGGTCATACGGGTAGCAAAAGCTTCTTTTTGTTTGGGATCGGGTAATTCACCGTTGAGCAAAAGATGACAAACTTCGACAAAGTCGCTTTTTTCTGCCAAATCGGCGATATTATAACCTCGATAACGCAAAATTCCTGCATCACCGTCGATAAAGGTGATTTTCGATTCGCAAGATGCCGTGGAAAGAAAACCCGGATCAAAGGTGAATACACCGGATTCGCCGTAAAGTTTGGTAATATCGATAACCTCCGGACCTTCGCTTCCTTGAATTATAGGGAAATCGAGGGTTTTGTCACCGATTGTAAGTTTTGCAGTTTTTGCTTCAGTCATTATTTGCTCCTAAAAAGTTTTAGACTAATAGATTCTATATCATACAAGACCCTATATGTTTTTTTGCCGACGATTCAACCGCTTTTTGCAAAAAACATATTATTTTATATCTATGTGTGACATTTCTTCAAGTTGCACCTTAACCTTAATTGGTTAATTATGTACTAACGCCGGGTAATAAAAATATAGTGTTTTTCCTTTTAATTCATAGTGAATAAAAAGGTTGTTCGCTCGCTTTGCGGCGTAAAACCGCCGTTTATGAAGGCGGTTTTATATTAATTCAAAATAGGAATTATTATAAATAAACGCAAAAGCAACAATAAGGGCATTATTTGATATATTTATTTAAACAATGCTTGCAGAAGCCGAGTTATTTATTTAAAAACTTGATTATGTTTCACCCGTATTAGAGATAATCCCTCATATGAAAATCCCAGACATAAAAACCGATTCTCAAGAAGTTTTTTCCGCCAATGCCGCTTATATCGAAATGCTCTATGAAAAATGGGTGCAAAATCCGAGTGACGTAAGTGCAGATTGGCAACAATTTTTTGCATGGCAGGGCAGATCCGATCACCCTTTGACACGCCCGAGTTGGTCGAAAAATACAGCGAATTTCGTTGATGACAGCATTGTGCCGCCGCAAGCTCCTAAAGCTAACGGAGCAAAGCAGGTGCAGGCTGCACCGCAGGCAGCAGCAGTTGCCGGAGTAGATGTCGAGCAAGCAACAAGAGATTCTATCCAAGCTCTAATGTTAATCCGCAATTATCGGGTGCGTGGGCATTTAATCGCAAGTTACGATCCGCTAGGTCTGGAATGGCCAAAGCCGCAACCCGAGCTTGATCCTGCAGCTTACGGATTTGAGAAGAAAGATTATAACCGTAAAATATTTTTAGACGGTGTTTTGGGCTTTCAATATGCGACCATGAAAGAGATTCTTGCGACGCTGCAAGCTACTTATTGCAACGGAATCGGCATTGAATATATGCATATTCAATATCCGGAACAAAAAGCATGGTTGCAAAAGAAAATTGAGGGCAATGAACGTGATAATTGCTTGGACGTTGCAGGTAAAAAACATATTTTACGCAGTTTAATTGAGGTCGAATCTTTTGAAGAATTCTTGCAGGTTAAGTATGCAAGCACCAAGCGTTTTTCTATCCAAGGCGGCGATAGTGCAATTAGCGGATTAGAAACCGTTTTGGAGGTTTCTGCTGCATTTGGAGTCGAAGAAATCAATATCGGTATGCCGCATCGCGGACGCATGAACGTAATTACCAAAATTATGGGTAAGCCTTATGTTGAGCTGCTTTCTTTGTTCCAGGGCAATGTGGATTTCCCAGAATGGGTCGATTCTTCGGGTGACGTGAAATATCATTTGGGAGTTTCAAACGATCGTACGCTTGATAACGGCAATAAAATACATCTCTCGCTTGCGGCAAATCCTTCGCATTTAGAAGTGGTTAATCCGGTGGTTTTGGGTAAAGTTCGAGCCAAACAAGACCGCAAGGGCGACCGTGAAACTAAAGATAAAGTGATGTCGGTTTTGTTGCACGGCGATGCTGCTTTTGCAGGGCAGGGTTCGGTTGCCGAAACCTTGTCGCTGGCTGAATTGCGGGGCTACCGTACCGGCGGCACAGTCCATATTATCGTTAATAATCAGATTGGATTTACGACAAGTCCGAGATTCTCACGTTTTACGCCTTATCCTTCCGACGTTGCAAAAATGGTGCAAGCACCGATTTTCCACGTCAACGGCGACGACCCCGAAGCAGTATATTTTGCGTGCAAAACTGCTGCCGAATTCCGCCATATTTTCAAGCGTGACGTAGTAGTCGATATTTTCTGTTACCGTAAATACGGGCATAATGAGAGTGACGAGCCGATGTTCACCCAACCTTTGATGTATAAAGCGATTGCCGCACATAAATTGCCGGCTCGGATTTATGCCGAGAAATTGGTGGCAAATGGTGTGATTTCTCAAGCCGAAGTTGATGCTCAATTTGTTGAATTCCGCAATATGTTCGATGCTGCTTATAATGAAGCAAAAACATTCAAGCCCAAAAAAGCCGACTGGTTAGAGGGAGCTTGGGCAGGTTTTGAAAAACCAAAGGGCGATCATGAGGCGGTGGATACCGGAGTTGAAATCGATAAGTTAAAAGAAATCGGCAATAATCTTGCCAAATTGCCTGAGAATTTTACGATCAATAATAAGGTTATTCGCCAGCTTGAAGCAAAACGCCAAATGATGCAAAGCGGTGAAGGTTTGGATTGGTCAATGGGCGAAGCCTTGGGCTATGGCAGTTTGCTTGCCGAAGGTTATCCGGTGCGGTTATCGGGGCAGGATTCTTGTCGGGGGACTTTCTCGCATCGTCATTCGGTTTTGATCGATCAAGCCAATGAAGAGCGTTATACACCGCTCAATAATATCGGTGCAGATTCTCGCTTTGAGGTCATTGACAGCTCGCTTTCAGAATTGGCAGTTCTCGGCTTTGAATATGGCTATTCGCTTGCCGAGCCGCAAGCTTTGACGCTTTGGGAAGCACAATTTGGTGACTTTGCCAACGGAGCCCAGATGATTATCGACCAATTTATATCTTCCGGTGAAGTCAAATGGTTGCGTATGTCGGGCTTGGTAATGTTGCTACCGCACGGTTATGAAGGTATGGGGCCTGAACATTCATCTGCACGCCTGGAGCGTTTCTTGCAGATGTGCGGTGAAGATAATATGCAGATCGTCAATTGTACGACTCCTGCTAATTTCTTCCATGTTTTGCGTCGTCAAATCCATCGCAAATTCAGAAAACCGCTTGTGGTAATGACTCCTAAATCATTGTTGCGTAATAAAGCTGCTATTTCTTCGCTTGCTGATTTCGCAAAAGGTACGAGCTTTAAAAGAGTTATTCCCGAAGTTGCCAAACTTGCCGACGATAAAAAGATCAAACGTGTTATTTTTACCTCAGGCAAAGTATATTACGACCTCTTTGAAGAGCGTGAAAAACGAGGCTTAAAAGACGTGGCAATAGTTCGGGTTGAGCAATATTATCCGTTCCCGGAAAAAGAAATTTCGCTTGAGCTTGCACGCTATAAAAATGCCGAAGTAGTTTGGTGTCAAGAAGAGCCGGAAAATATGGGGGCTTGGCGTTTTATCGGTCCGAAAATCGGTTATATATTGGAAGATTTGGGACGCAAAGATTTGCGGATTAAATATGCCGGTCGCCCAGAAGCAGCATCACCTGCAGTCGGTTACGTTAAGATTCATGAAAAAGAGCAAAAACAATTGGTTGATGATGCTTTGAATCTTGCAAGTACCGGCAGTAGTTTGCTTAAGAAAGTAATCGGATAGTTTGCCGTGCTATTTCTGCTATAGCTTGCTGCAAACTCCGATTTTCTCCGCTTCGCTCCTGCCGTATTATCCTTTTTTCAGCCTATTGCAATTATCTGTGAGTGTGGTATAAGTGCATCACTTTAAAGAAAATAAGGTGATGTCATGCCGCGTGGAAAAATAAGTTCTAGCATAGTAGTAAAAAGCGAAAACGATATTGACGAAGTTGCAACAGGAGTTTTGTCGCCGGCAAGCAATACAAAAATTAAACTTATAAAACCGTTGCTTGAGTCTGATTCTATAGATAATGAATTGCTTGAAGAAGATACTCAAGTTAAAAAACATGATATTAAGTTTGCCTCGCTTTTAATAGCGGTATTTATATCGGTTAATTTATTATTGGTGAGTTTATTGCACGGCGGAAAAAGCGAAAAACAGATTGCCGAAGAGGCAAAAAAGCAACCACCGCTCGTGGTTGAGAATGTAGTTAAATCGCAAGATAAATCTGTGCCTATTTTGCAAAAATCGAAAACATCTCAGCAAGTTCAGGAACCTCAAAAAGTTATAAAAACTGAATCAGTAATTGCAAATCCTATAAAAGAAGAAACTACCAATAAATCCGAAGTGACTGTAAAACGTCAGATGCCTAATATTATAAATTCACCGTCTAAATCGGTAGTTATACAAAAAGATTTATTATCGATTATAAATAAAGAATAAATTCAAGAGGATATATGAAAAAGTTACTAAATATAATAGCGATTGCTTTGCTATTGTGCGGGATTTCGGTTTCTTCCTATGCAGGAAATAATAAAAAAACTGAAATAGATAACATAGAAATCGGAATGGTTACCGGTTCAAAAGCCGGAACCTACATAACTTTTGGGCATGATATTGCGAAAGAAGCCGGTAAGTCTGGTATAAAACTCAATGTTTACGAATCTGGCGGATCTATTGAAAATATAAATCGCATAACCAGTAAAGAGCGGGTAGGTTTGGCGATTGTGCAATCCGACGTTTTAGGATTTCTTAATCGTTCAAATAATCAAAATTCGATTGAAACAGCAAAAAAATTGCGTTTGGTAGCACCTTTTTATAATGAAGAAGTTCATATTCTTGCCCGTAAAACTATCACTAGTCTTGATGAACTTAACGGCAAAAAAATCGTCGTCGGCAGTGAAGGTAGCGGAAGTATGATAACCGCGGTTAATATATTTTCTATGCTTAACATAGTTCCCTCAAAAATGTATAAAATTGCTCCGGCAAGCGGAGTCGTTGCCGTGCTTAACAATGATGTCGATGCGATAGTATTCGTCGGAGGAAAACCGGTTAAGATGTTTAAAAACATGGAAGAATTATCAAAAATTACCGAAGGTGCCAATGCCGGAAAGCTTGACGGAGTACATTTCTTGCCGATAACCGACGAGCGTTTACTCAAAGAATATAAACCTGCAACCATAACTCATGATGATTATAAATTCGTTATGGAAAATGTGCCGACCATAGCAGTAACTGCTCTTTTGGTTACTTATGATTATACTCTAAAAACAGGTGATTATTATGAGAATCATTGCAAAAATATGGAAAAACTTGCCGGAGTATTAAAGAATAATTTTAAGAAATTGCAAAAAAACGGGCATAAAAAATGGCAAGAGGTTGATTTAACTGCCGAAATAGGGAATTGGAAACGTGATGCTTGTTCGCAAGATGTTTTTATAAATATACCTGAGGTTAACGATCCAAAAGCTTTGGAAAAAGACTTAATCGGGGTGATTAAGAGTAAAAATTAAAGTTTTTAGGCATAATGGACAAAGTGTGTGGGTGGATTTAGGTATTGTTGAGCAAAAATTTGGTCATTTTAGCTTTTCTATCTTTTCGTAATCCTCGATGGATTTTGACCTTTGATTTCCAATGAGCGAACGATC
>Ga0247835_1000813_pt1 | contig 42214 bp, 38 predicted proteins | sample LaCtaG_3_FD_189912 | JGI IMG/M metagenome (GOLD analysis project Ga0247835, IMG submission 189912) | Freshwater microbial communities from meromictic Lake La Cruz, Castile-La Mancha, Spain - LaCruzMarch2015_13.5m | ecosystem: Environmental > Aquatic > Freshwater > Lake | place: Spain: Castile-La...
CAGCGCCTAACCCTGTGATTGTTCCTGCTGCAATTAAGAACGCTTTTTTCATGACCGCACTATCTCTTCCCACCCTGAGAATTATCTGAGACCGATCTGTATCTGGCGTGCGAATTCATCAGACCCCCACCACAGTCTTATGAAATTCAAACTCTTCATGATGCACCTGATCAGCACTCATCCCAAGCTCACGCGCAGCACCGACAACAGCTGCAACAAGTGGCTTTGGCCCACAGATATAGATATCACTCTGTCGCACCCCAGGCACCACCGACAAGAGATGCGCTGCATCCATTGGATGCTCACGACGCGATCCCACCAAGTAATGCACGCGAGTAAGTCCACCTGATTGCGCTGCAATCTGATCAAGCTCGCCCCTAAGCGCTAAGTCCTCTTCGCGCGATACGCGATAGATAAAATCAATCTGCACCGAATCCTTAAACTCATCCAACAACGCCCGCACCGGCGTCACACCGATACCCCCGCCAATGAGTACCACACGCTTACTTCTAGCTTGTCCCGCTCTAAATGCACCGTAAGGACCTTCGATTAAGACGCGTGTGCCCGATTTGATTGTTGCAAGCGATCGCGAATGATCGCCCAACCCTTTAACGGTAATACGCATATATCGCGCAGTAGGGGCTGCCGATAAAGAATACGGATGGGCTACTAAGAAATGTCCGCGCGTTAAAAATCTCCACTCAAAAAATTGTCCGCCCTCAGCGCCAAGTTTGGCTAGATTACGTCCCTTCATAATCACCGAATACACACCGGGGGATTCTTGTACAACGCTTTCAACACGCAGGTCATGTCGCAGCGAGCGCACCACCGGCATCAAGAATCTGCACCATACAACAGAGAAAGCCATCAACGCATACAACCCAATCCAATACGCACGATTAAGTGGATGCTCAATAAACATCTGCCCGTTCTGAATCTGATGCATAAAGGCCGATGCCACCGCGCCATATGTCAGCATATGCAAGATCCACCACGTCTCGTACGAATACTTCGTACGCGCCTTCTTATAGGAAGTTATCCCCGCCTGCACCATCAATACAAATCCAGCGAGCGCCCACCACATCCACGCAAAGTCATTGAGCATGCGCCAAATCTCTCGCGCCAGACTCATCTGATCCTGTCCGGCATAACCAACAACAACAAGGAAAAAGTGCGCACCGATCAAATACAACGACCACGGCCCCAAATTACGATGCCAGATCACAAGTTGATCATGTCCAATACTTTTCTCAACAACCGGTATTCGCGCAATCAAGAAGATACCGATCACCGATAAATACGTACCCACCAACGCAGCCAATCGCGAGAGCGATAAGACAGCGCCGTAGACCGTATTGATATCGTGCATATGCAAAGTACTTACCTGCATCGCAATCGTGATGCCCATACCGATGCCAGCCACCCATGCAGCCCACGAAATACCCGCAAGACTGACGCGTCCAAATGTGACCCGCCCAGAAGTGACCTTGCCCGAAACCATGCCACCACCATGCCCTACCAACCTGAGAGTTTGCTGAATCCCCTGAGTGCCACCAGATAAACACCTGCAGCCCGTAGACTCCCCTCATGCGCGTATTTATCACCGGTGGAGCAGGTTTTATCGGCTCCCACCTGGCAGATGCCCTGATCGCCCGTGGCGACCAGGTAACGATCCTGGATAACCTCTCGACCGGATCTGCCACCAATATCGCCCACATCAAAGACCAGCTGGAAATCCACCAAGGCGATATCCGCGAACAAGCCCTCGTTGAATCCCTTGTCGAAAAATCCGACCTCGTCCTTCACATGGCGGCAGCTCTTGGCGTTAACACCATCCTTGAAAAAACAATTGAATCAGTATCGGTCAACTTCACCGGATCAGAAGTCGTCCTTAACGCTGCAACCAAATATAAAAAGCGCATCATCATCGCAAGTACATCTGAGATCTACGGTAAGAACCCAGAACAACCTCTGCATGAAGAATCAGATCGCGTCGTCGGTGCCCCACAAAAAATCCGCTGGACATACTCTGATGCCAAAGCACTCGAAGAAGCCGTCGCACATTCACTGCACACCACCCAAGGACTTAAAGTCACCACAGTGCGCCTCTTCAACACCGTCGGCCCACGCCAAACAGGTCGCTATGGAATGGTCCTCCCACGCTTTGTCCAAGCAGCCCTAGCTAATGAACCCATCACCATCTACGGCGACGGATCACAATCACGCGTCTTCTGCCACGTACAAGATGCCATCAAAGCCATCCTCACCCTTGCCGCCACCGATTCAACAATCGGCGATGTCTTCAATGTCGGCGGCGTCGGTGAAACCACCATGAAACAGTTAGCTGAACAAATCATTAAACAAACTAACTCCAAGTCAATACTGACCTTCACCAAATACGAAGACGCCTATCCAGCGGGTTTTGAAGATATGCCCCGCCGCGTCCCCGATATCAGCAAGATTAAGAAGACCATCAGCTGGGCTCCTGCAAACACTCTGGCATCCATCATCGATGACGTTGCCCAATCTATGCGAGGTTAACAATGGCTAAGTACAAGAACACAAAGCAGATAGCAAAGTCAGCCAAGAAAGAGATCTCTGATTCCAAGCTCCACAAATACCTCATCGCAATCCCACTGATTGCCTTGACAATCAAATTCATCACCATGGGCAATATCCAAGCTGGTATTTGGCTTGGTGCGGACGGTGAGAATTACCTGACTGGCCTTGATGGACTAATCAAAGATGGCTTCTTTTCGGAAGAGCCACTTCTCTCATACTGGCCAGCCGGTTATCCGCTCTTAATGTGGCCTCTGGCAGAAATTGCACAAACAGCATTTTTCTACCTCCTCAGCATCATTCAATCAATCTTTTTCGCCTACGCCACATATTTCTTCACCAGCAAAATGGCAAAGTCCTCACTCAAAAACTTTGCTTTCTGGACGTCAATCATTCTCTCGTTTAATCCAACTCTCTCACTTTCATCTATGGCGATTGGTTACGAAGCACCGATTGCCGCATGTTTCATGATGATCGCCGGAATTATCTGGGCAAATACCAACCCAGTTTTTGATAAGAAGTTCTGGCTGAACGTTACATACGTTGGCTTTTGGTTTTCACTTGCCACATTTATGCAGCCACGTTTCTTATTGGTTGCAATCATTATCGCGATTATGTGGGCCTTGCGAGTTACGGGAACGAAAAATCGCCTACGTATTGCAGCTCTCATAACCGCCATCATGATGGTCGCACCTGCGATTATGATCTTCCGAAATATGGAAGTGATTAATAAAGCCACTATCTCAACTAACCTTGGCGTAACCATGCGCATTGGTGCGGGTCCCGAAACCTCAGGTGGTTACACGCGTAGCGGCCCAGAAGTTCCATGCGAACCAAAAACGCCTGGTGGTGGAGTTTCAGATAACGAATTAGTTGTCTGCGTTCTGAAGTGGTACTTAACAAATCCATTGGACACTGTTCGACTCTCCATCAATAAGGCGATCCTCTTTTGGTCGCCCTGGGATGGCCCGCTTTCAGTTAACGGAACTATGGCGCGGAATCCTTGGCTACAGATTTCTCCAGTAAATAAAATTGCAAAATCAACTACAGATGGCCAGGCGCTAATTTTTGGGTTTGTTGGGAATGCGATCTCTTGGCTTTGGCTTCTCGGGCAAGTTCTCTTTATGTTTTTGGGATACCGCTCGCTCCGCAAGTTGGGCTCTAACGAGAAGTTCTTCGCTCAGGTTCTGATCACACCAGTTCTCATCTCTTGGCTCTTAGCTCTTGGCACAATCGGCGATCACCGATTCCGAGTACCAACAATGAGCTTGAGTCTGACCTTACAGTTACTCGCCATCTTGGCTATACGTAAGAAACTCAACAACAAAGTCGGCTAACTTTTAGAGCGAATGCGCGCCTAAAACCTTGCCGGTTGTATCAAATACATACGGTGCTGATTTAAGTACCTTTGCAGGATCAGTCACCGCATGCAACGTCACAACTAGAGCAATATCTGCCCCACCAAGAGCAGTTGATTTCTCGCCCATCCAACTTGGGACTAAATCATCACTCCATGTCACAGAAGCGCCAGCCGTTTTAAGTTCTTCAATCACAAGCTCGGCTGGAGTTTCGCGTACATCTGCCACATTTGATTTATATGCAACCCCTACAACTTGGACTGTTTTACCCTTCAAGCTTCCACCATTATCTGCTGCAACACGATCAACAACGTACTTAGCCATTTCAAGGTTTACTTCATTAGCTCGTTCAATAAAAGTAGCTGGTACGCCAACACGAGCCGCGGTATCTGCTAAGTATGAAGGATCCACAGGAATGCAATGTCCACCAACTCCGGCACTCGGCATAAACTTCATAAAGCCGTACGGCTTTGTCGCTGCAGCATCCAACGTTTCGTAGACTGAAATACCCAGAGCATGTGCAATCTGCGCAAATTCATTAACAAGTGCGATATTTACCTGTCTAAATGTATTTTCAAATAGTTTTGCAGACTCAGCAACTTCTGGTGAAGAAACTTCTACTAAATTGTCACAAAAAGTCGAATAAAACTCACGGACGCCCGCAGATGCTGCAGGCGTGAGCCCTGCATATAGCCGAGGAGTGTTCTTCTGGTTCCAATCAATGCGACCCGGATCCACGCGCTCAGGTGACACTGCGTACAAATGCTCCACCGATCCACCAGAGTACTTTTCAACAAGTGGCTTGATGAGATTACGAACTGTCCCAGGAAAAGATGTTGACTCATTAATGATCAGTGCAGGTGTTCTTAGATTCTCACCAATTGTCTTGCAAGCTGCCTCAACAAATGTAAGGTTAGGCTTACGGTCTTTCGTTAAGGGAGTAGGTACTGCAATAACGACGACATCTGATCCAGCAAGTGCGCTGGCATCGGTCGTTGCTTCATAACTTCCACTTGCAATGTGTCTAGCGAGATCTTTCGATTCCACACCTTCAATATGAGACTTGCCTGTATTTAGTGCGTCAACCACACCTTGGTTCTTATCAAAGCCCACAACCGCGTGATGGTCTGCCGCAAAGACTGAGATCGTAAGACCTACATAGCCCTGCCCAATAATCGATACCTTCACGAATTACCCAAGAACATTCGGATTATTTGGATCAAGGCGCTTCATATTCTCCAAAGCACGTGCCTTATCTTCGGCGGTGCTATTTGTGATGAGATAAAGAACTTTCCATGAGTCAAAGTTGTTTGGGTTAAACTCAACGCCAATTAACGCATACTTATAAGCCAAGTCAAAGAGTTTGCTACTTTCAAGGAGTTGCACAGCGTTTGTATATTTATATGAGTTTTGTGGGTTTAAGTATCCGGAAACTAACGCCTCTTCTACTTTCTGAACATTCTGTGATGCAAGCGCTGAGCGCCACTTTGCATCAGCACTATACGGTGGAGCAGCAAGCAAGAGTCCTATAACAGCACCAATTCCTGCAAGTAAAGTAGAACTAAAGATTGCCTCACTTTGTTTAGCTTTAACGCTCCGACCCTGGGTAACTTTACCTTTGGCGGTTTCAGCACTTTCAGAATCTCTCTTTGGTCTAGTCGCAATTTCATAAGCGATGAGTGCACCGCCAAAGAGCCATCCCCACACCGCTAATCCAATCTGGTTAATTGAGATGATTGACTGCAATTGATAGCAAGCCCAAGCCGTCGTAATGGTTACGAAGACGGCGTCATACTTTCGTGTACGCAGCGTCACTTTAATAATTGCAATCACACTCAAGGCAAGAATTCCAAGATAGATGACAAACAGTGGCCAACCACCAAATGCAAAAACATCAAAAGGAACATTGTGTGCAGTATTGGTTGTGGTATTTGGTCCCGGCAATATGAGCGCCTGAGTGTCACGTAACCTGCGATACCAATCTCCGTATGTATCAAAACCAACACCAGTTAACGGGTGCTCACTTCCCATATTCCACCCTGCCTGCCAATACTCACCACGGAGAGAGACAGAGGTTTTGTAAATATATTTTGTCAGTGGGCCGATTTGAAGCGCACCTAGGAGAGCGAAGACGCCACCGATAGCTACAACAACTACATAGCCAATCTGAGCAATCACTCCCTCAAATCTAGATCGAACAAGATAAAAACCAACTATGCCCAGACCTGCTGCAACAACAACACGACCCTGAATAGCACTCGAATCAATAATTTCATAGACTGTAATGAAGAAAACCAAAACAGAGATCACGCGGATTGCTAGCGAAGTCCCTGGTTTGAGAATAAATGCGATCAAAGCTGCGGCAAAAATACCTAGGAACGCACCAATAAAGTTTGGGTTACCGAATGTTCCAAGAATATTTCCATATGGATTATTCCAAGGAATAAACTCACCAAAGGCAATAACCCAGCCGCAATAGATGACATTTACTAGGCCTGCACCAAGAAGCCCCCAAATCAAGATGTTAAAGCTAGATTCACGACGCAGAATTGCAACAGAAACAATCACCATCATTAGTAATAAATATGTTATCAGTGCGGTATTTCGCCCATAAACGCCATAAAGATTCTGTGTAAGTGGCCCTTCGCTATTAACTACAGCGTTGATGCTTGCCACGATGAAAAGTGCCAAAAGAATCACTAGGGCTTTAGAGCTACTCCAAAGTTCATTGACGCCGAATGCCAAGAGCACTGCAAAGGCGCTTGCTGCCACGCCACCCAGTGCAAAGAGCTTCGTCACATTCACAGGGTCAGTCACTGTTCCGGTGATGACAAGAATGGCCACAAAACCGGAGCCAATACCCAATACTCGAGCAATAGTTCTCTCTGCTAAATGATTAATCATGCTCAAATCTTAACCTGTAGAAAGCCGAAACCCGGCCCCTCGTGAGAGGAACCGGGTTTCGGTTACTAATAAAGGGGGCTTATTAAGCCTTTACCTTCTTAGCGATCTTTGCAACTACTGCTGCAAGTGACTTGATCTGAGCCTGTAGGCCTGCGATCAACTTGGTTACAGACTCTGAAAGCGCTGCAACTGCATCAGATGCTTCCTGAGCTGCTGTTGTAGCAGCATCTGCTGCTTCAGCTGCAGCTAGAGCTGCATCTGTTGCTGCATTCGCTGCATCTGTTGCCTCGTTAGCTGCATCTGTTGCTGCATCGACGCCTGGGTTGGCAACCTCAGTTGAAACTGTGACCTTTGTCTTGCCAATGGTCTTGTCAATTGCGCCAGATGTAGCGATTCCATCACCAATGAGTGTCCATGATCCGGTAGCTACTCCCGCGATTGGAAGAGTTCCCTTAGATGTGATGACACCTGACTTAGCTGTCCATGATTCAGTAGCTGAGAACGGAAGTGTTCCAGTGAATCCTGACATCACTGTGTCAGCAGCTGTAGTAGAGAATAGAGCTCCACCTGCACCATTTGCACCGTAGGTCTGATCAGCTACTGGGTAGCCGTTCTTCTCTGTGAGTGTAAGTGTGTATTCAACTGTTGCGCCTGGTGTACCAGAAGCTGGTCCTGCAAGTACAGCCTTTGTAGCAACGTTATCAGCGAATGTAGTTGATGCTGATGTTGTTACCTTAGTTGCAGCGTTAACTCCTGTGCCTGTTGCTGTGAATGTGTAAGCAACTGGACCGAACTTATCTGCAGCCTTACCTGCAACTGCACAGTGGTATGCATCGCCCTTGACGTTCCAAGCACATGTTGCAGCTCCACCGACTGCTGTCGCTGTATCTGTTGCAGCTGCAGTTACAACTGCACCTGTGTCCTTGATGGCATTACCCAATACGTCTGTTACGGTAATTGCGAATACATCACTTACGGCAGTTGTTCCAGCCTTGATGAAGGCCTTCGCAACAACAGCTGTTGCCTTTGATGGTTTTGTATCGAAGAAAGTAACCTTCTTAACAAATGAAGCACCGGCGGCAGTTGTGATTGTGACAGTTCCTTCACCAGATGTTCCGTCAGCAAAAACGCTGAAGGTAGCAGTGGTGTTCGCGTACACGATCAAGCTACGACCATTTCGAGATCCGTCGTTCAAGTAACCTGGACCTGTGATGGTTGCTGTGACTGTATCCGGCGCTGCTGCTCCAGCAGAGTCGAAGTTTGATACCAGGATCTTACCGATTGGTGTTGCTGCTACCGCAAATGAACCTGAGGTTGCAGAGTCAGTGATGCTGGTTACGGAAGTTGGGTTACCCGCTTCAATAACTGCCTTAGCAGCTGATGCAAGTGGGACCTTGGCTGCCAAAACAGGAGTGGCTGCAACTGTGATTGTCGCTGGGTGGGTAGTTGTTGTACCCGCAACTCCGGCACTGTATGGCGTGACGCGAATTGTGAAGTTATACGCACCAGCTGGACGTATTAACGAAGTAGCAGACTCAAGGAAGAGTCCAAACTTCGCGCCAGCGTAACCAATATCTGTGCGTGAAATGCTGTAAACACCACTGCTCACAGAAATTGATTCGGTTGCACTGAATGCTTTTACGAGCTGGCTATCAACACCGTTTTGTACGGTTGTTGTGTCAACTTGAGTTGCAGATGCTGTTGTAGTTTCAAGAAACGCAAGGCGAGCATTAACCTGAGCTGTCGCTGGGAAGTCTCCTGGTCCCTGTACGAATGAAACTGTTACTGTGTCAGCCAATCCAGCACCAAATAGAGCAGATACTGAGAAAGTTGAAGCAGTTGTTGAATCTGTTTTTGCGCCAAAAGCGCCTGCGGTACCCGCGGTTGGGATACTCACAGTCACTGCTCCATCGATTGCCGCCTGTGATGGAACAACAGAGAGAACTCCGAAGCCCAACGCAGCAACAGCAACAAGCGCAATACGCTTGAATGTTGTCTTTGTAGACATTTGTTTCCTTTCGATAGTCGATCCGCGGACTATCCGCGGTTCGGCTTGGAACAAGCGAACTTGTTCCTCTCGATTCATCGCACGTGCTGATGAATCAAATTCTCCGCCGTGTATCCGGACGCGGCGAAGAAAACTAGGCAGATGAAATGTCACGTGCTTCATCCTTACGCTTTTCCTGCATTCGACTCGTCAACGTAAATTGACTGAGCCAAAATCTGTGTCTTACCTGCATTCAAAAGAAGTCGAGTTGTGATCGACTTCGGTGTTGCAGAGAGGTCATACCCGCGGGTGCCCACAGGAGCGACGTACCCTAAAGGTAGGGTTGAGACTAGGGAAATTCTAACGGTCACAAGGTACTGCCCGTTGGACATACGCTCAAAATCAGCGCTCGTGGCGCCGGTTTCTAGGCTGGCCCAGAAGCCATCCTTGCCGTAAGAAGCACCAACTAGCTTGTAACTAGTGCCATTTCCATCCACCGTAATGGTCTGCAAGAGCATCACATTCGGTCCACCCACAGCGGTAATCGCCTGGGTGCTCAACACTGTTCCGGCCTCGGTAGCCACGGGTACATTTTTATTAATGCGGATCTTGCCGAGTTCGCCGTTCTTTCCTGTGACTGTCAAAGCTGTTGGAAGACCCTCTCCATCAAGTCCTGGCCAAGCAAGCTTGGCTCCCTTGATTGAAAGGCCAGAGACCATTTCACTCGCCTTCTTGGCAGGGAATGAAATAGAAGGTGAAGGAGTCGCAGATGTTGCTGCTTGAGTCGGATCAACAGCAACTTCAGCCGGTGCATCCTGACCAGCAACTGGGCCAGATAGGACTGAAGCTGATGGAGCAACAACACCCTCGTTGCCAGTCATTGAGTTAAACCCTAGAAACGCTGCAAAGACCAAGACCAAAGAGAGGGCTGCCTTTGAAGACTTCTGAGCAAGCTCTGCTGCCTTCTTATAGGTGGTCGACAACATATCGAGAGCGGTAAGACCACGCTCTTCATCGATAACAAGCTCTGAAAGTACGCGACGTAGAGATGTGCGAGCGCGAGAAACAGTGTGGCGCACTGCAGATTCCTTGATACCAAGCTCTGCTGCGATCTCTTCCGTTGAGCGGCCTTCCATCTCCCACATAACGAGTGCTGCACGCTCTGCAGGTGATAGTAGGGCAAGTGCTTGACGAATAATCGCTGCATCTTCTGCAGCTGAAATAGCTTGTGAGTGATCACCTGATACCTGCCATGCAGCTTCGACCTCAGCCTGGGCATCATCGATCACAACGAGGTTGGGACGACGACCTTCTAGGCGGAATAGATCGATGCAAAGGTTTTCGATGGTGCGGTGTAGGTAAGAGAGTGCATGATCTTGTGATTCAAGCTCAGGAGCTGCGAGCATGAACTTGATAAGTGCATCCTGCGTAATTTCTTCTGCCTTAGCGGAATCCTTAAGTACGCGATTAGCGTGGGCAAGAAGCTCTGAACGGTGCTCTGTGTAGAAAGCACCGAGCTCTGCGACGGTCCACACGCGAGGACCTGCAGAGGCTGCAGACTTCTTAAATGCCACTTTGGGACTTCCTTCTTAACCGGTTTGGTACTTCAGTGACACCCGTCGGTGCCTCTATAACCTTCTACGAATCCTAGCCTAGGTTGTAGCGGAGAAGGGACAAAACGGACATTTCGGCAGCCATACCAGTCTCTTTTGCCGCAGTCGTTTCCGGTAAAGGTTTTAATCGTTGAATTTAAGCAGGGTGGACATCGCTAGAACCATATGTGGCTCATAACCCCGCTCAATCGCGAGTTTCACAGCAGGTGTTTGAAGGGCATTTGATACCGGCGGGGCCGCTTCAAGGAGAAGCCACTTTGGGAATCGAGACTTTTCCAAAGTCTCAAATTCAAGACTTTGTAGAACTTGCAAGTCGGAACCTTCTGCATCAATAGAAAGAAGGTCAATACGTTTTTTTGGCTGGAAATCATCAAGAATGGATCTTAACTTACGTCCCTCAACTTCAACCTCTTTGGCTATTTTATTGTTTTCGCTTATAAATTTCTTCCGCCATTCAGAGTCTAAAGTTGAAATAGCGGCCTCGTCGAAAATAGTAAATGTGTATCTAGCTTCTAATCCAACTGCCGCACACAGATTCACATCTCTAGTTCGCACTTCATTGAAAGCATTTATCAATTCTTGATTCGCGTCAACATTTACGCCAGACCAACCCATTTGGTATAGATGTCTCGTTACTGAAAATCGTGATGGATGATGGGCTCCAACGTCAATATATAGCCCATCACGCTTTCCCATGATTGCATGCAACAGTGCCAAGTCTTCGCCGCCTTGGCTCCAACTTATTGAAAATGCATTCTTAAAACCTGCAATCTCCGAAGTTTGTACGAAATTTCCCCAGTTTTTCCTGGGAATCAGTCGCAAGAGAGCTCTCAAAAATCTAAAGATTTTTTGCATTACTTCCCCCTTACAAACCCATCAACTTTGCCTGAACTTCAAAATCGGGAACACGCAGTCGGACCTCTTCGAAAGTACCCTGTGCAAGAATTTTTCCGCCATCGATATAGACAACCAAATCTGCAAATCTCACGGTGGAGAGTCTGTGAGCGATCATGACCACCGTTACAGAGCCTTTTAAGCCAAGAATTGAACTCGAAATATCGGATTCAGTTTGTCCATCAAGTGCGCTAGTAGCTTCATCGAGGACAAGTAATTTAGGTTTGGTAAACATTGCTCGCGCAATCCCAAGCCGTTGTCTTTGTCCACCGCTGAGCCTTGCTCCTCTTTCACCTACTTGAGTATCCAATCCTTGCGGTAAAGATTCAACAAAAGTCAGAAGTTGGGCAATACGAAGGGCGTCTTTGATTAATTCTTCGTCTCCCGAATTTTCTGGGAAACCCAAGGTTATATTCTCTCTAATCGTTCCAGACGACATTGCAACATCTTGCGGAACATATGCAATCGCCCCTGGCCACTTGGCAATTGTTTGGAGAGGCGGGTTTCCTGAAATTAAAACGGTACCTGAAGTACCATCCAACACTCCCAGCAGAATGTCTACGAGTGAAGTTTTTCCAGCGCCAGATGGACCGACAATCGCAACAAACGTACCACTTTCCACCTTGAGTGAAACTTGATCAAGGGCGGGAATGGTCTTTTTTGGATAAGTTAAAGAAAGGTTGCGAAGTTCAATTGTCGGGCTAAAACCTAAATGGCTTATCTCTAATTTATTTGTTGCCTCAGGATTCTCGTCAACGCCTTCCAAAGATTCAATTAATGAAAGGGTTGGTTCAGCTGAACCTAAACTTTGGCGTATCCCAATAGTGCCTTGCTGGATTCTCATTACAGCTGGCGCAATTCGGGTTGAAGCGGCCATAAAAACGGAAAGTGTAGCAACTGCACGGCTAGCATCTTGGAGAAGAAATTGGCTCGCACTGATTATCAAGGTGCCTAGCACGACCGTAGATTCAATTACATACTTGCTAATACTGGGCAGAAATGCAATTTCTGCAAGAGTATCTGCAAGTTTAAACTTTGTTTTTTCAATTTCCTTCGCATAAAAGTAGCGCCGATTGCGAACAACTGATTCGCGATAAGAATTTAGCACTTCTACTATTTTTTCATTGTTTGCTATTGTAAAAACAGATTCATTCACACCTAATCTTTTTGCTTGCTTATTGAGGAGGCGATATAGCAAGAGCCCAATAAATCCGAATACGATGACTGTACTCAAGGCAATGGTGGGCTCAACGACAAATAGCCCAACTGACATAATCATTAGCAAAGAAATATCTGAAATTAAGGAAACAGTTACACCAATAACTCCAAGAGTGATGCTGTCTACGCCCCTAGTAACTGCATATAGGGTTTCCTGAGTTGTTCTTGCTTGAATTGCAAGTAAATTCTGTGAAAGTAACTTTGAAACCAGCGAGGATGATACGCGTGCGCCCCTTCGGCTTAAAAAATAAAGCGTGCGGCGGGCAAAAATCACCGAAAGAATCGTTCTTCCTATCAACAGCCCTGCAGCCAGACAGCCAAGCACTGCGGCCTGTGTTTGAAAACTCTGGTTGGATAGATGCAAGTATCGTAAAACGACTTCAACACGGTCTCCTGGACCTTGTGATGAAACTCCTCTGACTGCCAAAGAACCCAACATCCCTATGGCCGCAATTCCAGCCAAATCAATCAATCCTAAGAAAATCTGGAAAACCACTACTATTGAAATTTTCTGTTGGTCGGCCCTAGAAAGGACGCGGACAGATCTGCCGACTAATGTCTTGCTCCATTTTTTGTGTAATGAATTCAGCATTATTTCCCTTTGAAAATCCTTAGGATGGAGTACCGCATTAGATCCTCTGCCACGCCTGGACTCGCTTCCAGCTTGGAGGTATCAAGCCTAGCGGTTCGGAGTCAAGTTTAAACCAAGGCTCAGGACAAATCACCTTTGGATTTTCGGTCATACTCAGGGTCGCGGCCCACCAACTAAATGTGGAATTGGCAATAACGTATGAAATTCCAAGGCGCATTATCTCCATTGTTTCAACTGATGAAAACTGATCGTCTGTTATCCATCTAGCCTTTGACCTAAATTCACTTGGAAACACTTTTTCAGCTTCGTTTTTTTCGTCAGAAAATACCCAAATTTTCGAATTAGGGTGTTGGCTTACTAACGCCGCTAGCGACTTCTGATAATAACTTAAAGCGGGAATGCCAAAAGTTTTTTCATTTTTATAGTCGCCAAATCTAAAGTGAGCAATGATTGGTTTTTCAACATTGGCGAGTGCTTTATATCTGTCAATTTCTTCATTCAAAACTTCTGGTTTTAAGTTTTTCAGATCTTCAAATGCAGTTTTATGATTAATAAATTTATAACTTTGGAAATACCCAATAACAAAAGAACTAAATCGGGTAATGGAAATTGGAGAAAAACCAATCCCAACTCCACACTCAAATTTGATCACTTTTTTAAAGTAGGCTGAGAAAATTACATTACCCGCTAGATTCAAGATGGCTTTAAATATGCCTGATCTCTCCCAAGCCTTTGGAGATATGTGTGATCTCAAAATATATCCAGCAGCTTTTGAGGTGAGCCACGAGCGCTTTGTGAGGGGCAATAATTGGACTCTCTCTGGGAGCCGAAAATCTGCAATATCCGGAAAGCCCTTGGAATTACATCGCGGTCTACCAAGAACCCATTCTAAGTGTATCGCCCGTTCCGGATCTAGAGTTAGGGCATTGGCTAGTTGAAACAACTGATTACCTAAACCACCAGTGAGAAAAACAATTATTGGTTTTTGCTTCAATCAATTAACCCCTCACTGCATTTTTTAGGATATGCATAAGTGCCTTAACAAAACTTGGCCTTAAAATGAAACCACGTTCAATAGAGCATGCCAATAAACTAAACCTTGTTCGTATGCTTCCATATTTGAGCCCAGATATAAATTGTCTTGCGGACGTTAAATTCAGCAGCAATTTCATTTCTACCGCCATATTCTTTCGAAACAGTGATTTTGTCCTCTGCATAGCTGGTAGCAAATCTTGTAATGCGTCTTTATTTTTTGTAAGGTGGCGGGTTGAACCTATGAAATAAGTGTAAATCTGATCATCAGAAAAAGTAACAATTTTGGCTTGAAGCATTGCCTGACAAATAAATAGTTGATCTTCGGCCATCTTTAAAGGGTCAAAACGTATGTTGGTAAGTAATTCTCTCTTAAAGATCATTCTCCAAATTCCAGGGTTTAAGGCGAAAGTTTCATAATCTTGAACAAAGTTGTCACTCCAAGTGGAATCTTTACTGATTGATTCAGTTATTTCATTAAAAATATTAAATCGAGCGATACAAACATCGGAATCTTTAGCTTCCTCCGATTTTAACAAATCCAAGAAACGAGTTACGTTGGGCTCGTCATCACAATCCCAAAAGACAACACGTCTGCCTCTACAGATGCTTAATCCAGCGTTTCTTGCACTCCCGGGATTTCCGAACTGACCTTCAATCAATTTAACATTCTTGTGCTCAGAACAGATCAGCTGTAATTCGACTCGATCGTCTTCATTCGAGAAATCATGAACAATAATGGTTTCAATTTGGGGATCTACTGAAATCTCAGTAACCCATTTTTCGAGGAATTGTAATCTTCCCCTCATATTCCTGACTGGACAAATAACAGTTGCTGAAAATGACACTTCCTTCGGTTCCACAGCATCAATCTTAATGGTTAATTACTCAAAGTACCTTTACTTTGCGATGGGATATCGAAGAATTGTAAAATTCATGAGAGGATATTGCGGTGGTGAATTCTAAACCTGATTCTCGATGTGCAGTTGTTTTTCTTGTAATCAATCACATTCCAGATTTACCAGAATTGGCTATAAACTCTGTTCTGCGAAATTCAGATTCTCATATCTACATTGGAACTGTTAGAGAGATGGACCGAGGGAGTCTTCCAAAAAGTACTCGCATCAGTTACATTGATCTGAATCAGGACGCAATTGCATTAGGCATTACAACCGATAACGGGCAATATGAAACTTTTGAGAAAGATGATTTTTTCTCGCTAGTGCAATTAAAGTGGGCTCTACTGAGTAAAGTCTCGCAAGTAAGTAAGTGTGAGTTCCTCATTTACAATGATATTGATGTGTTTTGGCTTCGTCCACTTCTACCAGACCTTGTTGTTGCCTTCGATAACTCCAATGGAATTGAGATGATGATTCAACATTTTTCTTGGGTTCCTGGGCAACCTCAACTCTGCATGGGTTTCGTTTCTTTTAGAACGGGTATTTACCTCGACCAGTTAGTTGCGAGTGCATCTGACTTACATGCTCAAATGTTGAGGGCAAATCCTCGCACTGGCGATGACGATGTGATCACTGAGTTGTACCGTAGTAGTGGTTTTCCTAGAGAAATTCAGTTGCTACCACAAACTACATTCCCAGTCGGAAATTTATTGAATTTATTTTCCAAACGTGACGAGTTTCCAGGTCTTCAACCTTTCAAGCCGTACATATTTCATGCAAATTTTGTAGTAGGGCTAAGGAAAAAACTTTTACTTACGAGAATAGTTTTCAAGCTTCGTAACTTGAGTTTAAATCCGATTACTTGGAGACGAAGACTATTTATGGATATCCAAATTATTGCCCATCGCAATATTTATAATGTGAAAAAATTCCTTAAACTCAGTTTGCAAAAATTCGGTAAATGAATGACTCAGACATGGGAGGAAAGAAGGCCGTCTCGATTAAGAGTTCTGCACACATATTCAAAGCGAGTCGTAAGGTGGAGGAGGAATAGTTCCCCTTATTTGTCAGGAGATCTTTTTTCTGACGAGTCAGACATCAGCGTCTACCCACCTAGGTTTAGGGGAAAACAACCCGATTTATCAGAGATAAGGTCAGCAAAAGTAATTTTCTGCCCTAGCGACAAACTAGAAACTTTTTTAGAAGAATATCAGCGCGAAATTTCAGCGAAAGTCATAATCTGCGGCAACAGCGACTTTGAATTCCTGAATGTCCCTTCAAAGGTACCTCCTTCCGTCAAACAGTTTTTCTTACAAAATTCTTTCGTTTCCGATCACCCTTTGGTCACCACTTTGCCTATTGGAATCGAGAATTTCCGTTGGGGGGTTAATGGTAATCCAAAAAACTTATCCATGGGTGGAGCTTGGGTTCACAGAAAGAATGAGATTTTGATTGGACCATTTGGCTTGACCCATCCAATCAGGATTGAAGTTAGAAGCGAATTCTCTAAACCGAGCCCGGGTATCAAATTCATACCAACTCGAATTGAGCCGGCAGACTACGCCAGGATGGCGAGAGAGAGTCGATATGTTGCAGCAGTTCGTGGAAATGGCGTTGACACACATAGACATTGGGAAACGTTGTACCGAGGCGGTATTCCAATAATTGTTGAGGACGCTTGGAGCGCTGGGATAGACACACTGAATTTGCCCTTTTTAAAAGTTGATGCGTGGAGTCCCGATCAGCTTCAAGAATTTATTGGAAAGGGATGGGATCTGAGTTTCTCACCTGAAAAGATTCCTGCTTTGTGGTGGCCTTATTGGAAGAAATTGATTGGCTCATATCTATAATTATGCGGTGAAGATTTTCAAAGGTACTCAAAATTTTTTAATTTCCCGGCTAGAAAACCACGGTATAAACTTATCTCGAGACACAGCCACCACTGGACTGACCCGCAAGCAAGATGTAATTGATTTACTCAAACGTCTACGCCCCCAAGATAACGGACATTCCTTGATTCGTGTTGGTGGTCCAGGTGATGGCGGATATCTAATTCCAGACGATTTATTAGGCATTTCCGAATTGTTTTCACCCGGGAGTAACAGACTTTCTAACTTTGAGAAAGAAGTCGCTGAGCGATGGCAGATTAGATCGTACATTTGTGATTCAATCGAAGAGAAACCAGATGATTTATCGGACTTTCAGGACTTCACCCCCGCATGGGTTGGCCCATACACTGATGGAGAAAAATTAATCTCACTAGCGCAGTGGGTCGAGGAAAAAAGTCAGTCACATGGAGATTTGATGCTTCAGATGGATATCGAAGGTGCAGAATTCCAAACGCTTCTGCCGGTTTCGACAGATCTAATGAAACGCTTTAGAATTATTGTGATTGAGTTACATTTTTTAGAAGCTCTTAAAAACCGCTGGGCTTTCGAACAGATTTACTTTCCTTTCTTTGAGAAAATCCTTACTAACTTTGATGTTGTCCACGCACATCCAAATAATTGCTGCGGAACCTGGAATTTTGGCGATGTAGAATTCCCGAGACTCATTGAATTAACTTTGCATCGCAAAGATCGAAGTAAACTTTTAATCCCAAAAATAAGCTCAAGACATCAATTAGATCAACCGTGTGTTCCAAAGAACCCCGATCTATCTTTAGAATTTGATGAATCAGGAAATCGATTCAAAGTTGTTCGGAATTAATACAAAATGGCAGCAAAGACAATTCTAGTTTCTGTAGTTCATGCGCTACAGGAGCCTTGGATCACTATTTTTAGGACGGGATCTGAAGCAACTTGGTTAGATTCAAAGATTCCCGATGAAATCCATATAGTCCACTTTCATGGATTGCCACTAAAAAAATTTGGGTCGATCTGGGATCGAATACATGAAGGCGTCAGGTGGAAAAATCGTTGGTGCGCAGCTCCTTTGGCTTGGATGGATACCTTTATTGGTTACCCCCTGTTGTCATTTATCCCTAAAATTAGGTCCTCAAACAAACTCCATTCAACTCTCCCCGCATTCGAAGTTTGCTTTCCTGATACATATCAATTCTTAAGATGGAAAGATTTGGCAGTTCTGAAATACTTTTTAGAACAAACTAACTGTGATTATATTTATATGACCACAAACAACTCCTATTTGAATTTTAACAACTTGAAAAGGCTTGTAGACAGCCTGGCCTTTACCACGTTTTATGGAGGAGCCAAAGCTTATGATGGTGCTGAATTCGCTGCTGGAAATAGCCGATTGATTTCAAGAGACGTGGCCCAATTAATTGTCAAGCATAGAAGAGCTTTCTCCTTAGGGTTGATTGAAGATTCAGGGATGGGTAAACTCGTCAAGTCGTTAAACATAGTCTTTGTTCCATTGCCCAGCCTGATTGTGGAAAGCCTTGAAAATTTGATGCAAATTTCAGATTCCGAACTAAAACAACATTTTCATTTTAGAGTCAAATCGGGTGCTCTTAATTCACGAAATGATGTACAAATCATGACTAGTCTTCATGGAAGACTTGTCAACCTTGGGGTGTTGTAATGAGAGAAGTAACCTTACGCTTTGGTCATTGGCCAAATGAAGTTTCTGACCAAGAAATAATTTTTGCTGACTTAGTTTCCTTAGCAATAAATCGTTCTGTTCGAATCGTCGATAATCAAAATTCTAAAGCTGATATACAAATCGAATCTGTATACGGCAGAAACCCAATCCCAGGTTTTCAAGCAAGGACTTACAGATTTCTCGCATCACACACCAAGTCCGGTATTGATTTTTCTAAGAGTAAATATTCCCCGAATCAGCAGCCCTCAAAATTGGCCAAGTATTCAATTTTTTTTACTGGGGAAAATGAACGTCCTCCGTACGGCGATTGGGATTGCTATTTATCTTTTGATTTGAACAGTTACGGCGGCAAAAATGCTTACCTTCCCCTTTGGTGGATTACTAGCTCCGATTTAATTCGACCTACAGTTTCGCCGTATCTTGGACGGCCAATTACAATCGATGAGATGTTGGCCTCCCGGGAATCTAATTACGTAAAAAGAAACAAATTTTGTGTTGCTTTTGTCGGCAAGGCTTATCCATTCAGAATGCAGGCCATAGCCGCACTCTCTGCCATTGGGAAAGTTGATGTTTTTGGAGGAATTGCCAGGAATTCAGGAAGAAAAGCGGCCTTAGAAAAGTATCAAACCTCTCAGAAGTATAAATTTGTTTTTGCATTTGAGAATGATCTCTTCCCAGGGTATGTAACTGAGAAAGCTCCAGAGGCATGGGCAACCGGTGCGATTCCTCTTTATTGGGGCTCAGATCCTTTAGGATACTTAAATCAAGATGCCATGATTAATTTAGCAAATTACCAAAATTTAGAAAAGTTTACTACGCGAGTGGATGAAGTTTCAAACAATCCACAAGTTTGGAAAAATATCGCAAGCCAACCAATTTTGAGGAAAAGACCGAACCTCGATGAAGTTGTTTCTGTTATTCGTACTGCTTTAGCACCCTTGGTGCGGCGTTAGACTTTAGCTGTGAATATGCCAATACATCTATATGTAATCAACCTCGATCGAGATGTTGATCGCTGGAATTCTGTCCTCAATGAATCTTCACATGGCTTCCTAGAGACTCATCGGGTCAAGGCGATTGATGCCCATGACTTGCCTAGCCCAGATTTTGTTGCTCCAGGAGTACATGCGGCATGGCTCTCACACATGAAGGCCATGAACACCTTCTTGGAATCAGATTCAGATTTTGCCATCATTGCTGAAGATGATTTTCACATTAAAAGACCCTCTGATTTATTGAGTTATATCAAGGTTTTATCAAATCTCGATTGGGACATGGTTCAATTTGGTTTTTTAAAGCCCGGTTTGGACACCCGAATAAAGTTACTCATTGCCCGTGTCGATAATTTGTTATTTAATTATTTGGGAATCTTAAGTCAAGTGCCTGGTTTTACTAATAGTAAATTCTCCTCGAGAATGAGAGTCCGACAATCTCTTGCGACGCCACGCGGTTTCGTCATTGATGACTGCCAGCCTGGCGCTCATTTCTATTTAGTTACAAGATCATTTTGTCAATCAATTTCAACATTAAATGACCCACAATTTCTTAGTATCGATGACTTTTACACAGCACTTTCTAGAATGCGGACATTTAAAATGTTGAGAGTTAAGAGAAATCTAGTGACCCAGAAGCCATTTTCTGCTTGGGCTGGACCTAGATTTAAACGTTCACTATAAAAATTCTGATTTCACTTTTGTAAATTTTTTGTATTGAAGTAGTTCATCATTCTCATAGCCGTCTTTATAAAAGGGACTCGGTGAGTAAACGATTTTCCCTCTGTTTGAAGCTAAAAATCCACCCCACCAACTCAATGTTGAATTAGCTAGTACCAAGGAATCTGCCATAGCCATCATTTTTAGCGCCTGCCAAGCGGTTGAATCACGGGAGGAAAAGACAAAATCAGGATTCAAGTCGGCGATCACCGATGTTGCCGAATTAACGTCATCAGTTCCAATTACGAGAGGAAGCTCCTTGTTGAGAAATCGCTGGTAGTGGCCGGTTCCGATCAGGCCGTAGGTAAAATCAGTTGTGACATAGTCGCCTCGTCGAATATGAATATACTGGTACTTCTCCGGAAGAGTTCTTGGAATTTCTATTTGACCCAAAATTTTCTGCATCTCTGGGTAAATAACTTCTTCGACTTCCTCGACATTCCTAGAGTTGATAAAAAACCCTGTAATAAGATTTGGCTTTTCATTAGGCAAAATTGGAATCAAGTAACTGTCTTTAGTCCTAAGAAAATTAAGATTTCTTTCAATCACAAGACTTAGAGTTGTGTTTAGCATTGATACCTTATCTAGACCTTTAATAGCGAAACCTGCTAAGTCTTTTCTGGCAATCGCTTCAACATGGTCACATTTTTCAAGATGGGAATAAAGGTCATCTCCTTTAAATCCATTTGCATGTGAGGAATCTAAAAAAAGTGTTATCTTTGAGGTGTAATTGATTGCAAGTTTGTGCGCAAATGCCCACTGAAAAAGTTGATTTCCAAGCCGGCCTGACAGCTGCTGAATCAAAATCTTGTACTATTTCGACAGAGCTGCGCTGAAATACGGAATCGATGCTTCAATGCCATCTCGTAACTCAACTGTCGGACGCCAATTCAATTCATTTTGAGCTTTTGAGATATCTGGCTTTCTTTGCTTTGGATCATCAGCAGGCAGAGGTTTATACTCAATTCTTGATTTAGAACCCGTAAGTTCAATGATTAACTCTGCAAGTTGTATCATCGTAAATTCTTTGGGGTTTCCCAAGTTTATCGGACCCTGGGTACCGTCACCGGAAAACGCGAGTTTACAAAGTCCGTCAACTAGATCGCTTACAAAGCAGAATGATCTAGTTTGGAGACCATCTCCGTACATTGTTATTGGCATGTTTTGCAATGCTTGGACTATAAAGTTGCTGACGACTCGCCCATCATTAAGCGCCATATTTGGGCCGTAAGTATTGAATATTCTTGCTATTTTAATATCTAGATTAAACTGTCGGTTATAGTCAAAAAATAGAGCCTCTGAAGCTCGTTTGCCTTCATCGTAACATGCTCGTATACCGATGGGATTAACGTTTCCCCAATAGGTCTCGACTTGAGGTGAAATGTTCGGGTCACCGTAAACCTCACTTGTCGATGCTTGAATAATTCGAGCATTCTTTTCTCGTGCTAACTCAAGCATATTGATAGAACCAAGCAAACTTGTTTTCAATGTCTGAACGGGGAATTTTTGATAATGGACTGGCGATGCTGGGCAAGCTAAATTAAAAATCATGTCTACTTCAGCAAAAAAGGGTACGGTCACGTCGTGGCGAATAATCTCATAATTTTTATTATCCAAAAACTTCTTCACATTATCTCTTGAGCCCGTGAAAAAATTATCGATTGCTATGACTTCATTACCGTCCCAAAGCAGCCTCTCAGTAAGGTGGGACCCTATGAATCCCGCCCCACCAGTAACTAAAATTCGCATATAGACCTTTCTTTTGTGGTGACTATATCAGTTTAGATCTCTTGATCCACAAATTTCTTATCGGCTTTTCAAAAACTATTAGTGATAATTTTGTGGCTACAACGGTCAGGGCAGAGCAAAGTATAATCTGGAGGGCGATGCTATGGAATGAATCTGGGTTAAGGTCTGAGATTCTCAAGATTATCCCCGCTGCGCTTAGCATAGGAAAATGCCACAAATAGAATCCATAGGAGTATTCACCCATAACTGCACAAACTCTGGATAGTCGTTCGGATATATCGAATTTGTAAAGATAGATAATGGTGGCCGCAAAAGACCAAATTGAAAAAAGAGCCTGAAAGTTTCCAAGTAATGGAACCAAAAAGTAGATAGGCGCGATTAAAGAAATGATGAACACTATAGTTTTACGGTAATTAAGGAGTCGGTCTCGAAATTCAAATATAGCAAGTCCGACTGAAAAACCCCATATCGCTCTACCAACCTGGTTCATTAACTCAGATCCGATTACCCCTGAGGTAGTGACTAATCCAAAGCCAACTACTAAGGACCAGTATTTTCCATTCTTCAAGAAAACATTGCACGTTGCGATCGTTATATTCACAACCCACTCAGCAGAGAGACTCCAAATTGGGTAATTCACAAGGATTGCTGGTTTGTAAAATACTTGAAGCATAAGAATTGAAATCACAATAATCGGCAAGGATAGAACTATTCTGTCTGTCTGTGGCTCATCAAAGAACCAGTGCTTTAACATCACAATTAAATCGTAGGCAGCAGTAAATAGGATAATTGCTAGAACCATTGGAAATATGCGAACGAATCTTTTCAAAAGAAAATTCCATACGTCTTGAAAATTGCTTACTCTCGAAAGGGCGTGGGCAAGGACAAATCCACTAAGAGCAAAGAAAAAATCTACCGCTATATAAAGGTATGACAAATTCACGTATCTTGGTCCTAGAACGTGGAACAAGAGGACACAAAATGCAGCTATTCCTCGCGCACCATCCAAAGCAAAAATCCTGTTATTTTTCATCTATTTCCTTAATTTATCGCTGATTTCTCTCTCACTAATGTAGATTACTGCGGTGATGTTTTCTCATAAAATTCGGTTAAACTCTTTGGATTTTTATGTCCCTTTCCTTCTTGGACTTGTGGTCATACAAAACTTAGTGGCCTCCCTATGGAATGTAGATCCTTATCACGAGGGCGCCATATTTGCCACTGCCGTGGGAATGGCTGACGGTTTGTCTGTTTTCAGAGAAATCAATCAACAATACGGATTCCTGGGGCCACTCCTGGTTTCTTGTCTTCTTCGAATATTTGGTAATTATTTAATCGTAGAAAGACTATTTGGGTTTACGCTGATTATGACTATTGCTTTCCTGTTCTATCTAAATTTGAGACGAATCACCTCTAAAATCACGTCGCAGCTTTTAGCTATAACCTGGCTTGCAATTAGCCCCATTTGGAGTTGGCCATTGAGTTATCCTGCATTATCTGGAGGGTATTGGCCCAATCATCTAGGTGTTGCTTTAGTACTTATCGGTTTACTCATACTTCAAAAATCAAAATGGTTTATTTCTTTTGCTGGGTTCTTGGTTTTTATCTCATCTCAAGCAAGAATCGAATTTTTCTTTGTTTGGTTTTTCATGACTCTTGCAATATTGCTATCTAAAAAAGTGGGTAAGGTTTATTGGCTAAGTGGAAATTTAATTGCAATTGTTTCCATTTATCTCTACTTGCAAAATAATTTATCAACACAGGACTGGTTCAACCAGACATTGCGAGTGTGGACATTAGATGCGCCTGATGTGCCCAAGGTAAGCCTAAATTTTTTCATATTTAATTTCATAAACTTCGTAGGGGTTTCTGTCATCGGTTTAATCCTATTCCTCACGGCAGTATATTTCTCCACTATTTTTAAAAAGTTTTGGCTAGCTGTTACGGCAGAATCTGCTCTAATCATACTCTTGTTATTCATCCCCAGCGTTTTTAAGTTTAATTTCTTTATTGGAAACTATGATGTCTTCTCCGTGGGTAGATATTTCTTTGCTAACACACTGTTCTCATATGTGAATATTTCCATGCTTGTGATGTTCGTTTCAATTGTGTTCTTTATCCTTAAGAGGTGGGGGCGAGTTTATCAGGATGTGGTGCGGGATGATCCACTACTTCTCATTTTGATGGCAACATCATTTGGCCTGTTAGCCTTATTCCATAATTTTAATCCTGATTATACGCAGATGGTTTGGCCGGTTTTTGCCCTCCTCTTGATTAAGCTTCAAAAAGTTCAACCGAATTTTCTCTTCAGATTCATTCGTTCTAAATCACTTTTAGTTCTTGCATTAAGTTTGATTTTCTCCTCAAGTACGACCTTCATTTCTCACGCACTCGATCAAATCCATCCTTATCGTACTGAAATGCTAATGGGACTTTACGGTCAATCAGACAAGCAAGTTCAGGAACTTGATCGCTCGTATAAGTTAATTGAAAATAATGTTTCTAAAGGAAAAATGTTGATGGTCTGTTACACCGGTCTATTATCTGTAAGCGACCAAGGTTACCTTGGTTCGGATAAATGGAGTTGGAATCTACAGCCTCCAGTAATGATTTCAAATAGATTGGATAGGCTAGAAATAAACAGTACAATTCTGGCTTGTAAACTGAATAATCAAGATAGTTCCGACTTATCTGAGCTAGAAAGCTTAAGCGTCTTGTCTGTAATTGATAAGAATAATTATTTTACTTTGTATCGAGTTGTTAAATCTTGGCCGTTACAATAGTTGGATCTTCACCGCTTAATAAGTCATAAATTTTCTTCATATAAGAACCTAAAACACTCAACAGAATAGAATTTACACCGATGCCAAAAAGTATCATTATGTACAGACTTGCAAATCCGCGAGGTAAGTCAGGTTGATAAAATTTTAACGCCGTAAAATACACCAGTCCAGCGAAGCTCAATGCAAGTGAGATCATTCCTACATAGCTCGCGATTCGCAGGGGTAGATTTGAGTGATTTGAGAAACCCGTAAATCCTAGTTTTAACAATTCAACAACTCCGAACTTACTTTGGCCTCGTTCGCGTACATCCCTGGAGTAAAACACGTCTTTTTCAGCCAATCCCATCTTTGAGATAACTCCACGGATGTATGGATTTGGCGACCTTAGCTCATTCAATGCATCAACCACGCTTCGGTCAATCAGCCTGAAATCTCCAGCATTTCGTTTTATAGGATGTTCGCTAGTGATGTCGATAAACCAGTAGCCGAAGTTCCTAAAGCGGTTCATTAATTTCGACTCTTTGCGATCAACTCTCACACCTGACACAATTTTGAATCCTTGTAACCAATGTTCCAAGAATTGTTCGATCAATTCTGGGGGATCCTGCATATCTGCATCGAGTTGAATGACGGCATTTCCCTTTGCTTGTCTGTAATTAAATAGAATTGATTTCTGGAAACCTATATTCTTGCCAAATCGGTAGGCCCTTATCGAAGTGTTATTTTCACTTAACGCTTGGAGAATTTCCCAACTTTTGTCAGTTGAATTATTGTCAGTAAATATATATTCGAAATCGAAATCCTCTTCGAGTTTTTCGCTGATCTGATTTAATCGTTTCACTAAAAAAGGCAACGACTCCTCTTCATTTAGTACAGGCACGCAAATCGAAATCATCGGTTTTAATCTAAGGTTACTGTCGTTGCTCATGCGAAACCCCTAATCTTTCAAGCCATAATATCAAGTTGCTCATTGTGGGACGGAAAAGCGAGTCCGAAAGATCATCGGTTTTTTTAAATGTAACCGTCCTGTTGTCGTTTTTATCCGCAATTCTGGTAGAAATATTGAGAAGTTCTCGGGAATTGAAATGATCAAATAGAAAAATTGCAATGTCTTTCAATCTTTCTGGCTGCCCATGGCTGATGTCAATCAATCTACCGCCTGTGTTACTAGTTAATTGCTTAATTGCATTGGCGTCATCATCAATGTGATGGTATTCGCGAATCTGTTCGCCACCACTCATATGGAACATTTCCCTAGAAGATATGGCGTGAAAGATCTGACCCAAGAACATATGCCCGTGTATATGAGATCCGCCATATAGTGTATGTAATTGAATATGAATATTCCTATCTGACCAGTTAGCATCTGAGATAAACCTTTTATAAAACCTTAGTTTGGATTCGAGATACCGATTACTTACCGAGTACTTTGGTAATAATTCCATTACCGTCCCGAAAGAAACCAATCTATAGTCAAGCTTATTACTTTGTTCGCTAAGAAAAATTGGCAACTCATAATTCACTAGATTAATCTCATTTTGGTTAATTGAAGGATCGGTAATACCCGCACAGTTATACACATCAGGTATTTCATCTGAAATATCAAGAGTGGAACAGAATTTGATCATTTCTTCTGGTGATGCTAACCAATTCATATATTGTTCTTTCGGAATCACTGTTGCATTTGGGAAAACGCCCTTTAACGATTTAGATAAATTCCCGTTTTTCCCAAGAATAACGACTTGCTTCATGGTTCTCTTGTAGCTGTGATCAAAATTAAGTCATAAGGAATTTTAAAACTATTCCTTGTGATTTGATACTCCATAGAGAAACCATGTTTTTTAAACATTTCAGCATATATCGCCGGTTCGCGTACAAATTGCCCTTGATCATTTCTAGCAAACCAGTTCGCTAACTTAGTTGTTTTAGAGTCTACAACTGGGTCCAGCGACACTATTTTACTCCCAGACTCAACTACTGATGCAATATTAGAGAGGGTCTCTTCTAGCTGCTGATCACTTAAATGGTGATATATGCCAAGTGCCAACCCTAAAGCTGATTTGAGCTTTCCAACTGAATGGGTCCAGTTGCTATCTGCAATATCAGTCAATATAAGTTTAGAATCTCGATCTGCAGTTCTCTTACCCGCCTTTTCTAGATACTTTCGCGAAGTATCTAGACCCACGTAATCAACCTCTTTGGGTAGCAGTTTCGAAGTTGATCCCGTTCCACAGCCAAGGTCCAAAACATTCTCGCACTTAAATTTAGAGATATTTTCTGACACAAAACTTGATCTAAATCTAACGCTTCCAACTGCCGTTTGAAACAGGTCGTAGCAAATAGGAAGCGCTAGAACTTTGTGACCTACTTTGACAATTTTACTCGGCATTGTTTCAATCCTTTCTACCGCTTAAGTCAACCATTTAATACGCGTTTTATGTCCACGAGACAAGCTTCCTCGGGGTCCATTTGTTTTTTTAAAGTATTTACCCACCACTCAATCGAAGAGCTTACGGCCTCTTCTTGGCTCCAAAAAGATCTCCATTTGAGCGAATTAATCGCTCGAGAGGGGTTCAACCCAAGAGTTCTTGCTTCGGAATTCCCAGATTTTTCGAAGTATCTCACTTCGGTTTCCTCTGGCCAGGCGCCTCTTGCTATCTCTGTAACTGTTGCGACGGATAAGCTAGGCGTTGAAGGTCCAAAATTGAAACTGTTTATATCTGATCCGCTTAACGCACCCTCCAAAGCCATTAGATATCCAACAAGCGGATCAAGTACATGCTGCCACGGTCTGGTGCTATTGGGTGAGCGAATCTCTACGGTTTCCGACTTTGAAAATCCTCTAACTAAGTCTGGAATCAGGCGATTCTCCGACCAATCGCCGCCCCCGATCACATTCCCCGCTCTTACGGAAACTATTTTAGGACCACCAGTTTCCTGAGATACCTTGCGCCAAACATCTACAGCAGATTCTGCTGCGACTTTACTGGCACTGTAGGGGTCGTGTCCTTGAAGAGGATCTGATTCAACAAAGTCGATCCCGTCGTTTAGATTTCGATACACTTTATCTGTTGTTACAGCAAGCACTGCTTGGACATTCCCATTTTCACACGCGGCAGATAATGTATTTGCCGTTCCTAAGGCATTAACTGCAAAGGTCTCAAGAGGCTTCTGGTATGAACGTAAGACAAGCGGTTGAGCCGCCATGTGGACAATCGCTTTCACATTATTTTGAAAAAGAAAATGTCTAAGCAGGTCTAAATCTAATATATTTGCGAAAACTTCGTTTGTTTTTCCAGTTCTTCCCATGCGGTCAAAGAGCGAGTTTTTCTCAGGTTCCAGTGAGTAACCAACGTGAGGAATTTTGAGCGCATTAAATAGCAGGCCCAACCAAGTTCCCTTGAATCCGGTGTGCCCTGTGACTAGTACAGGTCCAGACAGCGATCGTAGGTGGGTCAACGGAGACAAGGATAATTCCATATCATAATCTTACGCACACTTCTCTGCGAAGTAGAACTCTTAAGGCTTTTTGGAGGTCACATTTCCATTAAATCTTTTTAGAATTGTGTCAGCGTCGCCCTAATAACCTTAAGCTCTTAGTATTTTACTCATCCGTTTCTTGAAGCAATGATCCTTACTGCGGCAGAATTTTGTACACCAGTGACGTCGGCACGACGGGATGAAAATCGCACATAGACGACCTGTTGCTGATTGCGATTCCATCTCTCCGAGCACCAAGGGATAAGTGGGCTTGCAGTCGGTATCATTAAAATTGTAAATAATGTGAAGGACTTGAATTATACCGATTTTGACGACTGCACCCCTTGTCGCATTAAGCTTTGATGGTTTCTTAAATACGAATAAATCCAGATTTCATAGATTAGTCATACACTCCTGGTTTCAAATCAAATAACGGAGAATTTATGTCTCTGTGTTTTTCAATTGCTGAAACAGGGTAAATGACGGAATGACCTTGGATGGAGACTAAAAAACCACCCCACCATGACAAAGTGGAGTTTGCGGCAACCAAATGTGAAGATTTTGACATAATTGACAAAGCTTGAAAAACACTTGCATCTTCGGGACCAAGAATTAGGTAATTATTCTCAGTTTTGAGGAGTCTAAGAGCACTCGCTTTGTCGTCAGTTACAATTACGGTTTGCAAATTCAACTCTTTATACCTAAAATACCATTCCAAACTTAAAAGTCCGTATCCTGAGTTTTCCGGCAATAAATAGTCTCCGCGCCTGATGTGCCAGCACTGATACCCCCCCCCATTCTGCCATTCAAGAAAAGCGGTTGGCAAATCGATTTTCTGAAGAGACGCCATCAGTTCTTTGAAGATTATTTCCTGACTATTCTTTACATATTCGTACTTCTGAAAAAAGCCATAGTAATCTTGTGAGTTAGAAATATTGAGCAGATCGGGTTCGCAACTTACTCGAAAGACTTTTGAGATGAATAACTTCATTACCTGAAATTTATTGGACAACTTAAAATACAATTTTAGTTTAAAACTCACTAAGGGTGAGATTGTCCCTAGCTCTACATGGGCACACTGATCCAAGAGTTGGCTTAACTCAGGCTCCATGTTTTGACTTATCAACACAACTCTCTCATCGCAGACCGATAGTTGATGCGCAAAAGCCCACGAAAACAGTTGGTTTCCGAGTCTGCCACCCATGTGAATTCTTTTCAAAAACCCTTACCTCGGCTTACTTTCTCAATTCATGCTTGCGACGTGGTTTTTCTCAGTAGCTCATTTTGGGAAAGTGGCTCGATGCGCGGCAGTTGCCCACAGTAAGTGTAACAGGCATTTAAAGTCTCAATCCAGAACCGCGGATTCGCATTTTTCAATTGAAATACTTTTGTACCGTTACCTAATTTTTGCAAAATTGTAATCCTCATTTTGATAAATTCAGTCCTGAAGAGAGTGATGTACGTACCATCCGTCAAAATCAGAAATTGAGTGGTGAACCCGTATATAACCTGCGCGAAGTAGTAACTCATCAATTTTTATCTCGTTACTATTGTGGTTATGCTCTACAGTGAGTATCGCAAATTGATACGTTGAAAAATCAAAAGATTCCAAGATTTCGTATTCCGATCCTTCAGTATCTATTGATAGGTAGTCGATAAACTTTGGCGCTCTTGCATCATCTAATAATTTCTGTAAGGAGATTGTCTCGACCAAATATGACTCTTGACTTTGTCTAGACTTTTCCATCCCATCAAAGTTGGTGAGCGATCCAATAGTAGAAAATTCAGGATAAATAGTTTGATTAAAGTTGATCGTTGCGCCACTTGATTTCCAAACGCATTTAGTTGAAATGTAGGATTTTCGGTTTTCAGATAACTCTCTGTGCCAGTTTTTCCCAGGTTCCGCGAGAACGCCACTCCAAGAAAAATTCTTTTCTAGCAACCATGTATTGCTCAAGTCTTTACCGTTGGTTGCACCAAACTCAACGAAAAATCCATTTGTCTTAAAATTTAATTTTTCAAGTACAAACAAATCCTGCAAAAGTTGACTTTTTGAAAATGGCATTAGGTTTAGGATCTGACTTGGGTTGTCCGTTATCGTCAGGAACTTGAATAGGAATCCATTTCTGGACTCGTGATAACGACTTAGGCTGACTTGACTTATTTCTTCAATAGTTTTGACGTACGCACTATCGCGCACTATTCGGAGACCAGTCGCTTTAAGTACCAAATTTAGCATTTTTCTCATTGCAAACTCCCTCCTCTGGGGGCAATGAATAACCCACTACCTCTACATTTAGAAATTCTAAAAATAAAGCTGGCCAAACCATCTTGAATCCCGCGTGACCGGTGGAGAGTACTGGACCGAGTGAGTTCCTCGGAATCGCGCCTAGCTCCGATTTCATGGTTACAGAGTAGTCTTCTCCAAATGAATCTCTGAATATTTCTAAACCGTGGCGTTTGAGAGGGTGAAAATTGATTGCCGAAGATTCGAACTTGCTTGGTAAACTCGTCGAAGTTGCAATGTCTTCCAGGCATTCGCCGGCTTTATTCCTCCCTGGTGAAAGTGCGATCCCAGTAACTGGCAAAGTATTCGGTAAAGAAGAATTAGCAACAGCGGTTGAAGCTAGTCTGGATTTCTGGCTCACATCAGGTCCCTATACAGAGAAATTTGAGAGCAGATTCGCAAAGACAGTCGGAATGCGTCACGCATTTATGGTCAATTCAGGTTCATCGGCGAATCTACTTGCAATGTCAGCACTTATGAGCCCGAAGCTTGGTGACCGCGCGCTTAAACCTGGTGATGAAGTTATCACGGTCGCCGCAGGGTTTCCAACGACAGTTACACCAATCCTTCAAAACAACTTGGTTCCAGTGTATGTCGATATTGACCTTGGAACATATGTTGCGAATGAGGCAGCGCTCGAAGCCGCCGTCTCTCCAAAATCTCGTGCAATTATGATGGCTCACACACTTGGAAACCCATTTAATCTAGAGCTTGTACAAAAACTTGCACAGAAACATAATCTTTGGTTGATTGAAGACAGCTGTGATGGTCTCGGCGGAACCTACAAAGGGCAAAATCTTGGAACGTTTGGCGACTTCTCTACCTTCAGTTTCTATCCGGCTCACCACATCACAACTGGTGAAGGTGGCGCCGTACTTGTGAAAAAAGCTGCGCACAAAACTATTGTTGAATCTATCCGCGACTGGGGAAGAGATTGCTGGTGCCCACCTGGTTGTGACAATACCTGTCTAAAGCGATACGAATGGACACTGGGCGAACTTCCTGAAGGATACGACCACAAATATACCTATTCACACTTGGGCTACAACTTGAAGTCTGGTGACATCCAAGCTGCTATTGGTCTTGCTCAACTAGATCGCCTGGACAGCTTTATCCAGCTACGAAAGAGAAATTGGAAGTATCTGAATAACGGACTGAAGGGGCTTGAAGAATTTTTTGCCCTCCCGGAGGTAGCAAAGAATAGTGATCCCTCCTGGTTTGGTTTTGCATTAACTGTTAAATCAGGAAGTCCCAAAACGCGCAATCAGGTTGTTCAGGAACTCAACGAGGCAAAAATTGCTACACGCCTACTTTTCGGGGGCAATCTTCTTCGGCAGCCTGCATTTAAAGATACCCCGCGTAGAATTGTTGGAGATCTAACTAATACAGATATCGTAATGAACGATACTTTCTGGATCGGTGTTTGGCCTGGTTTGACCTTGCCAATGCTTGACTATGTCATTGAGACGATGCACAAAATCTTTGGAAAAAACAAATGAAGGCCATAATTCTTGCTGGTGGCTTAGGCACCCGAATTTCAGAAGAAACCGCAGACAAGCCAAAACCTATGGTGGAAATTGCTGGGAAGCCGATGTTGTGGCACATCATGAGCATCTTTGCATGTCAAGGAGTCACAGAATTTGTGATTGCTACCGGATATAAGAGCGAAGTTATCAATGATTGGATCAAAACTGTTGGTGAACCATGGAAGATTAAGGCTTTAGATACAGGTTTAGATACCCAAACTGGTGGCCGCATACGTGAATGTATGCATTCAGTTAAAGGGGAGAGAGTTTTTGCTACCTATGGCGATGGGCTCGGGAATGTAAATCTTGCAAAATTGATCGATTTTCACGAGCACCAAAGAAAGTTAGCAACAGTGACCGCAGTGAGACCACCAGCACGCTTTGGAGTATTGGAATCTGAAAACGGTGTAGTAACAAAATTTGGCGAGAAAAATCAAGCCGATTCTGGCTGGATAAATGGGGGATTTTTCGTGCTAGAGCCCGAGATCGCAACCTATATTCATGACCTATCCGAACCTTTTGAGACTGGCGCGCTTCCGCGACTGGTGTCACAGCGCCAATTAGTTTCGTATCACCATAGTGGCTTTTGGCAACCGATGGATACTCTCAGAGAGAAACAGGATTTGGAAAAACTGGCTAAGTTAAGCCCCCCTTCATGGTTGGAAGAATTGTGATGAAGTCAGCTAGAGCTAGCCGTTAATATGGCCTTTAAACCCTGATTTTAGCCATTTCGCCCATAGTGAGATGCCTTGGCTAAAGTCTGTTTCCAACATCGTTGGCACATCCTGCGGCACATAATTATCTTTCCTAGATATCTGCGAATTCAAGATCTCAACATTCACTCCGAATTCTTCAGCCACCGTTTGCGCAACGCTCAAGATTGTCCTTGGGCTGAAAGACCCTATCTGAGAATATTGGGGTTCCGAAATCAAAGTTTGCCTCAATATTTGCTTGATAGCATCCGTAGGATATAGATAACTTCGTAAATTATGTGGATTGCCTTTGATGACTATTGGATTTCCCTGCAATCCGCATCGCATAAACTCAGCAATCGCAAAATGTCTATCCATCTGCAAACCTGGGCCATAAAAAGTGAAAAGTCTTGGATTTCTACCTACGCATTGTTTTCTCTCATTTTCAAATATAGTCCAACGCTCAAGCGCCAGCTTTTCGAAAGTGTATGGATCATTGCTTGTATTTTGAACTTCAAAACCTCCTGGGATCGCGTCTAACTGGCGAGCTTCTGGGATGTAAACACTTCCACTGCTCAAGTGCACAAAAGTAACTGAGTTGGTAGATATTGCTGTGAGAATTTCTCTAGCTAGTGACGTAACGCTGGCAGTTGAAGTCTTACTAATTTGTTCGGTGACTGACGTACTAGTAGCACCGTATATAACTACTACGCGTTTTGATCCAAGATGCGAAAAACTCGTTTTCGAAATCGAACTTGACAAAATAACTCTAAACTTAGCAAAATTTGGAATCTCTCCCAACTCTGCTAGTTTCCCATGATCGCGAACAACCAAGGTGAGTGTCCCCGTAATTATGGAGTTACTTTGAAGGAAAGCAAGGTAAGTCGATAGCCACTTGCCGAGAAACCCTGTCGCCCCGACGATAACGAAATCGGTCTCTTCTAACTCTTGAAATTCCGCCCTGAAGGAATTCGCCAGATTTTCAATATCGGTAATTGGTAGTACGCCAAAATTTATCATTTACAAAGTTGGCTCGCTAAAAATATTTTTTCTGCAGATAACCCATATTGGTCTCGCAGATAGTTTTGCGATCCTGAAATTTCTGAATTTACTTTAGCAATTCCGAACCGCTCAAAATCACAGGAATTCCAGTTAAGGTTCTCAGCTACAAGCGAACCGAATCCGCCGCGCAAAATATGTTCCTCTATCGTTATAATTTTCGAGAATTTGTGTTGCGAAAGGTAGACTGTAATAATTGATAAATCATAAAAACTGAGAATTGTAGGGTTTTCATCTCCGCATAATTCGCGGAGTTTAATGGCTTCATTGAGTATGCTCCCGGTTGTTATAATTGCAAAATCTGAATTACCTTTCAAAATTGATAGTCCAGGAAATGTGTTGTCAAAAGCTGAAATAAGGTCAGGTTCGCCGCCTTTCCCAAGTCTGACGTATTTGGGGCTTTCATTTTCAAGTATCAACTTGAGCACCGATTTAGCCTCTAGGGAATCGGCAGGTGAATACGTCTTAATGTTTGGCAAACCCGTTAATGCACCAAGGTCTTCGATTAGGTGGTGTGAGTACCCTGCAGTACCGTACGAAAATCCCGCACCCAGCGCCACGATCGTGACGTTTAAGTTCATGTAGGCAACATCATTACGAACTTGCTCTAAGCACCTAAATGTTGGGAAGTTCCCAATGCTATATACAAATGGTTTGTATCCACTCGCGGCTAGTCCCGCCGCGGCTCCCATCATTGATTGCTCATTAATCCCAAAATTAATGAATTGATCGGGCAGTTTGCGCTGAAATGTATCTACGACACCGTAACCCAAGTCTCCGGTAAGAAGAAGAATGTTCTTGTCAGTTCTTGCTTGCCTTAATAGTTCTCCAATAAAAGTGTTTCTCATTTGTGGTCACGTTCAATCTCCAAAGTTGCGTTGATCAATTCTGAATCTGATGCAGATTTATAGTGCCATTCGATAGTGTTTTCCATAAATGAAACGCCCTTACCTTTGACTGTTTCTGCAATCACACAGATGGGTTTGACTGATCTTGTATAAATCGCGTCATACAATTCATCGAAATCATGTCCATTAACCATTCGAGTCTCCCACCCAAAAGAATTCCACTTAGCAGCTATGGGCTCCAGCCGTAAGGTTTCTTCTGTAAAACCTAAAGATTGAATATTGTTTCGATCAATAATAACAATGAGGTTGGTTAATTCTTGGTGTGCTGAAATTAGCGCGGACTCCCATGTTGTTCCCTCGTTTAATTCACCATCAGACATAACGACAATTGTTAACTCATCTAACTTTCTTTTCTTTTTGGCAAGTGAGAGCCCTACTCCGAAAGGAAGGCCGTGTCCCAATGAACCAGTTGACAGTGGAATGTAAGAGCTCGCATGATGATTCACATGGCCGTAAATCTTTGATCCATCTTCACAGAATGTGTCTGAGCCTGCATCAAGTACGTTGTATGCCTCTAGTGTTGCATATAACGCTGCTGCAGCGTGGCCCTTGGAAAGAATTACATCGTCATTATTGTTTGACTTTGAATTGAACTTAACACTAAACAAAAGTGCAAGAATATCCATCACAGAGAAACAAGACCCAATATGCGATGCTCGAGCTTTTGCCGTCATATTCAGGGCAGAAATTCTCGCGATCTGAGCAGATTTTTCTGCAGTTTTTATACACTCCTGCTTAGAATCAGTTCTTGAGGGCATTTTTAGTACACCTTCTCAGCTATAAAAAACAACTGTGGGCTTGAAAAATTCCACGTTATATGGATGCACACATTCATCTTATCCTATAAGGGATCTGGGTGAATATTTGTAGCTACTATTAAGTTAATGGAATAGATGTCGAACTGGGTTTCTCTAACGTGGTCTACGACGTCTCTGTGCCGAGTTCGGACGAGGTTTACGGGTGCCACGATTTGGTCCCTTGTTCTCAACAATTGGGGCGACATATGGAATGCCAGAAGGTTCTTGAGCTCCAGTAATTCGCATCAAATCGGTGCTGAGTGAAGACACTGAAACAGATTTAGGTGTGACTCCTGCTCGTGAAGTAAGTCCTGAGACTGACTTCTGTTGCTTTGACGTTGTAAGGGTTACAACCGCACCAGATTCACCGGCACGAGCCGTACGACCTGAACGGTGCAGGTAATCTTTGTGATCTTGTGGGACATCAACATGCACAACAAGTGAGATTCCATCTACGTGGATACCGCGTGCTGCAACATCTGTTGCAACAAGGGCCGCGTTCGCTGAATCTTTAAACATAGCCAGAGTGCGAGTGCGTACAGCTTGTGACTTTCCGCCGTGAAGTGCTCCGACTGGAACACCTGCATGGGCGAGCTTGTCGCAGAGACGATCCGCACCGCGTTGTGTCTTTACGAAGAGAATTGTTTTGCCATTACGAGCTGCAATCTGAGCAGTGATGTCATCTTTATCGCCTGGGTTCATCACAAGAATGTAATGCTCCATGGTTGATACAGATGCACGATCGTTTTGTAGTGAATGTGTCTTAGGGTTCTTGAGGTATTGCTTAACAAGCGTGTCAACACCACGATCAAGAGTTGCTGAGAAGAGAAGACGCTGTCCATCAGGCTTTGCTTGATCAAGGATTTCCTTAACAACAGGAAGGAATCCCATATCTGCCATCTGATCTGCTTCATCAAGAACTGTGATCTGTAGTTGATCTAGTTGTACTTCGCCCTTATCAAGTAGGTCGATCAGACGTCCTGGTGTTGCAACCAAGATTGCTGTTGCCTTACGCATTGCAGTGATCTGCTTTGCGTATGGCATTCCACCTGCGATAACAACTGATTCGTGGCCGATTGAACGTGCAAGTGGGCGTAGAACTTCATCGATCTGCTGGGCTAATTCGCGTGTTGGGGAAAGAACAAGAGCTAAAGGCTTATGTGGCTTAGCTTGCTGTCCGCTGATATTTGTAAGCAGGGCAAGGCTAAATGCAAGGGTTTTACCAGATCCTGTCTGTCCACGACCAAGAATGTCATGTCCTGCAATTGCATCTGGAACTGTTGCGATCTGGATTGGAAATGGGTGTGTGATTCCTTGAATGCTTAGCGCGTTTGAAAGAGCTGGAGAAATACCAAGGTCACGGAAAGTTATTGTTACTTCAGTTAGTGGTGTTGCATCGATGAGATTGGCATCTGCGAGGTTAGTCGAGATGTAATTATCATCTGCACCGAAATCAACTGCGATATTTGAATGTGTCTTTGATGCACGGCGATCATCGCGAGCAAATGCAGGTGAGTCATTACGACGATCACGTGCTGGCTTCTGTGTTGAACGTGGCTTAGATCCTGGAATGAACTTCTCACGCTTTTGAGGGATGAAGTTTGGACGACCATCACTGCTGCGAGCTTCTTTAGCCTTTACAGCTTCGCGACGTGTTGTTGGACGACGATCTGATTCAACTGGACGTGAGTATTCACGAGTTGTACGAGTCTCGCGATCCTTAACAAACTTTTCAGCACGTGATGGTTTCTTAGCAATTGTCTGTTGGAAACGTGATGCGCGAAGTTTTGAGCGCTCGAGGTTACGAGCTTCCTTCTTTGAAACAGTTGCTGGATCAATATCTGTGTAGCGACGTGTTGGCGCTGACTTTGGCTTTGTTGTTACTGCAGCAGCTGGCTTTGTTGTTCCGCGAGCTGGAGACTTGGTAGGTGCAGCGCTCTTGCGGGCTGCCTTCTGCGCGGTTGTATGACGTGGCTTGCCTTTGGCAGCACGACGAGCTTTTCCGGGCGCAGTGGTACGTGTTTGTAGAGTAGACATGAAAAATGACACCAATCGAGACGACAAGCGCGTCTCGGGTATGGCCACGAATGGGCCAGGGTCTTGATAAGACTCGCAAGTAAGTGGCCGGTAAGGCTCACTTTGGGGGGAAGTGCATCGATGCGGGGTGCGTCGATGGGTTAAGGATAGCAGTGAAAATGGGGGCGGATTTCCACTGTTACCGCGGCGACTTTAGCCTTTCATAGATAACCCTAAATCAGGTCTGTCACTCATTAACTTGTTGGGCAAGGACTTTTGCAGCCATCACCGTCCAAGACGAAATTAAATCCTTTTCCTGCTCTGCGCTTACAGGGGGTGGAGGGTTACCATTCCAATCAAAGAGAACCAAATCTGAGGCAATGAGATTTCGCCCGACTTGATTCACGCTCGTTAAGGAGTTGCCAACAAGTCCTTTAGAGTTCGATATTTGAGTGATGATAGTTATTGTATTCTCAGAATCTTTTCTCACCTTAAATTCATGGTTCCAAGTAACATCCTGTTGTTGTTTAATTGCAATAGGGCAGGCGTTGATATCGCGTTCAAGAATTTCTATCAAAGCCATTTCCGAGGCTGCTAGATCAGAGAAAATTCTAAAAGTTAGCGTTCTTCCTCTATCGGAATCATTAAACACTTGTTGCCAACCTGAGCCAAGGGATCTCGAAAATTCAGAATCTGGTAATTGCCAGTTTTGGCCGTAAACTAAAAATTGAGCTGCTGCAAAACAAGACTCGGGGTTCCAGTTAAGTGTTTCGGTATTTCCTGAAAAAGGGAAAGGTGGTTGTGCGTTCAAATCCGGGGAAATCCTTGCAAAGCTCTGAAGGGTTGCATACGCATTTAGATTTTCGGCTTGAGGTAAAACTGTGGGTTGAATACCTTCAGGAAGAGCCTTAATTGAGTCCCAGGTGTTTTCATCACTTGAACCGCAAGAAGCAATTGTTAGCGTCGCAAAAACTAAGACCACACCCGCCATAAGAATTTTCTTTACGCGAAACTTCACTTTAATTGCCCCCAATTCCCTAAAAACCCAAGATGACCAACGATACAACCGCTGATGCCATCGCACTTTGGCCAACATCAGAGTTGATCAGTCATCTCTTTTTGTATCCCTTTGGGCAGGAGGGTTTATGACCAGTTATCTTTTTGACAGTTTTACCTTTGATGCAGATCATCGAACTCTTTTTTGGGGTCGTTTTTGTGGGTGGCGATACGACTGGGTCAAGTTTTGTTCTATTCGTTTGCCATTGTGCTTTATAGCTTTGGGCTGCAGACCCTTCGAGATTGAGTGTGGCCAACCTTGCTTCTATCGGGATGTAAGAATTTAAAGGGACATCAATAACGGCTGGGACATATCGTTGTTCTGAGATGAATTGATCGCCGCCGATTTGAGCCCATAGCGAAGTTTTACTCTGTTGTTTGATGAGGTGGTATTTAGTGTTCGCACCGGTATTTGCTCTTGCTTGAACTGAAGCAATCGGCATTCTCTTTGATAGATCTTCGCTCTCCATCCAAGTGTTTCCAAACTCTGCTGAGCGGACGATCATCGGCTTTCTTCCGAAGTCTTCGATAAATGAATATCCGGGCTCTAAATTCGCAAACTTCTTTGCGTACTTATATGTCCCAAAGAATCGCCAGGGTTGATCATTAAGTTGCAGAGATGCAGAGATTTCACTTCCATCGGCGAGTTGTCTGAGATTTACAACAGCTCGTACCCGATCACCGACTTTCCACCCGAAGTCATTGATAAATGCATTTGCACCGGTGCCTTCATAACCAAATTGACTTGGAGTGACGCCAGGTCCGACTTGTGTCATCACGGTTCGACCGGAGGTTGGGCGCGATTCTGGGCCGCACGTTGTACAGGATCCATCATCGTGGGTGTCCCAGGCGCTAAAGATGGCGTTCTTTCTGACTTCACCTGTTGCGGCGTTTCTAATCTCTTGCACACCTAAATAAAAAGGTGGGGTCCAGTTTCCAATTATTGAAAAGTATGAGGCATCGCCGGATTCGGTAATGAGTACATCTCGGGTAATCCACGTCATCTCAGAAGTTGATGGGGCTTCCCAGAAAAAGTTGATAGCAATTGCACCCTCTGCATCTGAAACTGCGGCTACAGAGTGAGTGTTTGTGGTTCCGAATAGGATTGCGGATAAAAGTAGAGAGGTTATGAGGAACCTCTTTCTGCTACTTCTATGCAGGTATGTCATCTGGAGTAACCCTTCAGTGTCGTCGATGGATTGACTTTACCGTCCCCAGATCAGATTAAAGATTGACTGACTAGTCGCAAAAAATGATTCTGAGAAAGTCATTTTGTTTCTCAACGATAGTTACGCACAGTGGTGAGGGTATGTTCTTGATTAATGTGGTTGTTCGGTGCTATAAAGAACCCCTCGAAGATAAATCTCCGAGGGGTCCCTGCTTTTGAACTCAGCTAGTAATTAGCTAACCGAGTCGCCGTTGCCGCGGCGACTTTGGCTTTTCTTGGACAAATATCCGAAAAAAGACTTTATAAAAGTCGTCACGATTTTTGTCCAGTTAACATCTGGATCCATGGCTATCACCTCCCTTCACTCTCCCCGAGCTCGGGGTTGCTCGGGAAAACAGTGTCCCTACGAGCAAGAGAGTGAATAAGGTGCCGCAGCGTCAGGATTTTAGGTCAGGAAATAAATAGTCGTTCAACCGCTAGGTAGGGTTGTGGATACGAATCAAACAATGAAAAATATCGCTCAAAGAATTCATCGTGCAATCTGGCAGTACGAGAGTCAGGCCTTAAAAGTGATTGGTCATCCAATGACTATCGCTGTTCAAAAATTTGGGGAATTGCTATTTTTCCCCCATGAGAACTTACCGCGCAGTCCTTATTTCAATCATCACCGCAATGACGTTAATAATTTCTGGTTGTGGTGGCGAAAAAGTCGATGCGGCTCTCCTAGAGAAGTGTGACCTGCTTCGAGCTAATCTCGAGAAACTTACCTACACTCCAACTTTTGCGAAGGTGGATGACCCCAGCGGCACCTTTGGCTATTTGAGTTTGTCTGTTAGCGGGTACATCGCTGGAAATTTGGGGATGGAAACTCGTGCTAATGCAAGAAAGTTAATTTTGGATAAACATCCGTACCTGGCTGATTATCTAAATAACGCGACAGGAAATGAATATTCACTTGATAACGCTATTCGGCTAGCCATGTTGGAAAAGGCGATTGAAGGCACGGGTTTAACGCTCTCCCTCACTGATGCACAGAAGCAAAACACCAAAGGTGACTATTCGGATCCTTCGCACGACATTTTAGAAAAGGAATTGATCGCGCTTGGGCTTGAAGAGGATTATGACAGTGAAATCCCTGCTGGCTGTGCCATTATCGACGAATATAAATATAATCAATCAGCTGAGACTGGTGAAGATTTTGGCTTTGAGGATTATATCGAATACAAATGGTCAGACTTTGAGAACTCGGTAGAGAACGCAATTGAGATGGTTGGAATTGCCAATACCTGTGAAAAAGAAGGCGAATTCAATGGCCGCCAATGTGGAAAGAAAGATTACATATCAACAGAGGATTACAGCTCGACTCCATCAGCCCCGGTAAATCCTTGGGAGCGTGATTGGAGTTCTAGGGACACAGAGATTATGGCGAAAACAGTCTGGTGTATCACTAATGGATATAGCGATTACAACAAGGCCACTGACGGCTGTAAATAATCGGTCATTGAGAGCCGCCTCCGGGATTTGAACCCGGGACCTACGCATTACGAGTGCGTTGCTCTACCCCTGAGCTAAGGCGGCGGGGTTATTAATCCAGTACGACAGAGCCGTTGGGAGTGCTCAAGTGCACTGCAACGATTCCATTATCGCCATCGTTTGCAGATGGATCTACCCAATCGATGGTGACGTGATCGAGTGCGCCAAGGATCTCGGTCTTAAACCAAGATTCAGAGAGTTGATCTGTATCTGCGATGACGATCTTTTCAATCTTTGAAACAGGGTTGCCATCCTTTGATGGATGATCTTCTGTGAGCCACTGAATAAAGAATGGAAGTTCGCGTGAATCTGTAATCTCTTTAACGCCAATCTGCTTCCACTTAAGGTCAGATCCATCTGGGCGTGTGCGGTGACCATCGACTGCATCGCGTCCGAACTTTGATTCGATTGGTGCAATATCTTCGGTGCTAAAGACCCATGTGAGCCATCCGCCACCTTCTTGAGCTTTCTGTGAGACAGCCTTGCCCCACGGAGTTGCCTCTGTTGCTGGGTGATCGAGTGGACAGACAACTTCGATGTACTGGCCACCTGCAAGAGGTGCGGTGAAGTTACGCGTGCCAAAGCGTGGGTGAATTCCTCCATCGACAAATGTTGAACCAAGGCGTGAACCGAGGCGCTGGACAGTGTCAGCTAATTGATCGTGGGAAGTCACATATGAGATATGGTCTAAACGCATGGGGCAATTTTGCACCATTGGCGGGGGTGCTTCTTACCAAATTAAGCGCTAACACCCTCAAGATCACACGAAAGATTGGCGGTCGGCAAGGTGCCTTTGAGTAGAAATGCATCAACGGCGTCATCAACGCA
>Ga0247835_1000818_pt1 | contig 42153 bp, 40 predicted proteins | sample LaCtaG_3_FD_189912 | JGI IMG/M metagenome (GOLD analysis project Ga0247835, IMG submission 189912) | Freshwater microbial communities from meromictic Lake La Cruz, Castile-La Mancha, Spain - LaCruzMarch2015_13.5m | ecosystem: Environmental > Aquatic > Freshwater > Lake | place: Spain: Castile-La...
TGGTCTCCTGGTCAGGGGTTGGTCTCAGCAACCAAACCTTCCCATCAGAAGACCATCCCAGCCATACGCACACGCCAGTCCCGCGTCAGCGGGTTCGTTCAATCCCTTTATGAGTACACAACCTAGAACCTTGAGAGCAGCGAAGGTGTTCTTGCGAGTGTCCATTGCTGGGAATCTCATTCCTGGCACGTCGCCAGGATCGCCTTGCGAAGGGTTTCCCCCGTCTTTTCAAGACAATCGTCCTTAAGCAGCTCTGCCCCGCTTTCGCTGTAGTCTACAGCCCCATCGCTTTGAGCTGCTGCAGCGGTGGGATGGTTTCGAACATGTGTGGGTCGAGCACGTCCCACAGGATACCCACGGTCGGCTTGTGCGGGCCGGACACTTCGATGGTCCGCGTGGGTGTGAAGACGACGTCGGCGACCGTATCGAATACGGCTGGCGTCAGCTTCTCATCAAGGACCTGGCAGTCATGTACCACCGCCGCGGTCGGCGTATTGGTGGTGACGCGCCCGAGCTGGTAGAGCATGCCCCACTCCGCGTCGAAGAAGCCATGGCCCTTGCCGAAGCGCACGCCTTCCAGGTTGATGGCGCCTGTACCAGTGACCATGTACTCGACCGGCGGCAGTTGCCGGATGGCCTCGAGATCGACGGGCTTTGCCACCCGCTCCATGCCGTCCAGCGTCGAGGCGTAGAGATAGAGCTCCGGATCGATGGTTTTTGGGTCCAGCAGCCAGAAGCCGCGCTTGATCGAATAGGTGGTCATCAGCACGGTCTTGCCATCCTGCAGGGCCTTGAGCCGAAGCCGGTCGAGACAGTTGTCGGGGGTGATGAAGACAAAGTTCGACTGCTGATAGTAGCGATGAGCGATCAGCCGCTCGACGGCTACGTCGCCGCCCTGGAAATCGGCAATGAACTCGCCAAAATCGAAATGGAAGCGGCTGTCGGGCACCGCCACCTTGCGCAGTTCGGTCCATACCCGCTCGCGCACTTCCGATTTGTGTTCGGCTACCGCATCAGTCATCGCATTGCTCCAGGAGTTTCATTCCGCGCTGGCCATGCCGAGCCGACCGAGGGTCCGGCGTTCGACCACCACCACGATCTGGTAGAACAGCACCGAGATCAGCACCGAGACCACGGCCACCGCCCAGATCATTCCGTAATCCATGTAGCCGCGCGACTGGTTCAGCAGGTTGCCCAACCCGGTGCCGGTGGCCAGCCATTCGGCGATCATCACGCCGAGCAGCGCCCGGGGCACGGTCAGCCGCGTGGCGGCAAAGAGGTAAGGCAGCGAGGCTGGCACCGACACGAGCCGCAACTGCTTGTAGATGCCGGCGCCGTACGCCTTGGGCACCTCGAGCGCGGCGCGCGGCACCTGCAGCAGTCCCTGCGCCATGGTGACGAAGGCCGGAAAGAACGTGACCGAAACGGTGATCCAGAGGATCACCGCCGGTCCGCGGCCCAGCATCAGGACGAGGAGCGGCGTCAGTGCCACCAGCGGCATGGTCTGGGTGACCAGCGCAACCGGCATGAAGGCGCGCACGATGGCTGGCCAGATCTGCGACGACAGCGCCAGCGCGAAGGCCAGGGCGAGGCCGAGCACCATGCCGATCAGCGTCATCGGCAGGGTCTGTGCCAGGGCCGCCAGCAGCTTGCCCTGCGCGATCGGCGCGCTGGGCAGCAGGAACAAATACTCAAACAGGCCGGGGGGCGTCTTGGCGATCATTGAGGGCACGCGCAGCACCGCGAGCAGCACCCACCAGAGCGCAAACGGCAGCGCCACCGATGCGGCGATGATGAGCGCCTGCTGCCAGGCCGGCCTTGGCTTGTCACCGGCGCTGAGGACAGCGCTGGGAACCGTCACCGCCTGCGAGCCGCGATTGATGGCTCCCGCCAGCGCTGCGAAGGCAAAATAGGCAAGCGCCGCGATGCCGGTGGCGACAAGGCCGATACCCCAGAGTCGGTCCGGCTCGGCGCGGCCGAGGGAGCCCAGAAGATAGACCCCTAGCCCCCAGCGGCCACCACCGCCGAACTCGGCGAGAATGGAGCCCAGCACGGCATTGGGCGCGGCGATACGGAGACCCGAAAGGATGGTCGGCATCGCGCTGCGCCACTGTACAAAGCGCAGTGCCGCCCACTTGCGGCCGCCATAGGCGCGCACCACGTCGACGGCCCGGGCATCGGCCTGCGTCAGCCCGACGACGGTCGCCGTCATCGTGACGAAATAGCAGCCCAGCGCGGCTAGCACGATCCGTGGCGCCATGTCGGAGAGGGTCAATACGAGCATGGGTGAAATGGCGATCGGCGGCAGCGCGAAGATCGCGACATTGAGACCGCGGGCCACGCGCGAGGTTACCGGATAGAGGGCGAAGAGCACACCCGCCGCTACGGCCACCAGGTTGCCGATGAGGAAGCCGACCCCGGCGCCATAGAGCGTGGCCGCGATGTGATCGGGATAGTCGGACCAGTCGGTGACGAGGCGCAGCAGCACGGCACTCGGCGGCGGCAGCGCACCGCTGGCCACCAGTTGGAACTGCCCGACAACCTCCCAGACGATGAGAATGAGGGCGAGGTTCAGCAGAGCCCGAGCCCAACCCGGCCAGTGGCTAATGCCCATCGAGCGCCTCCGAAACCTGCCGCTCAAGCGCGTGGAAATGCTCCTGGTTGAACAGGGCCGGGTCGCGAGGGCGGGGGAGGTCGATCTCGATGATGCGGGAAATCCGGCCCGGACGGCTGGCCATCACCACCACGCGGTCGGCAAGAAACACCGCCTCGTCGATGCCGTGGGTGACAAGCAGCGTGGTCGCCTGCGTCTCCATCCAGATGCGCTGCAGTTCGATATTCATCTGCTTGCGGAGAATCTGGTCGAGCGCCCCGAACGGCTCGTCGAGAAAAAGCACCCTGGGGGTGGTCACGAGTGACCGGGCAATGGCGACGCGCTGGCGCATGCCCCCGGACAGTTCGGCCGGCAACGCCTTTTCGAAGCCGTTGAGGCCGACAAGTGCGATCAGTTCGGCAATGCGCTCGCGGTAGTCGCCGAGGCTGAGGCCCAGCACATCGAGCGGCAGGGCGATGTTCTTTTCGACCGTCCGCCAGGGAAGCAGCGCCGCGTCCTGGAACGCGACGCCGGTGATCCCCTTGCGTGTCGCCTCGGCGGGCGGGAGGTCGTCGACCGTCACAGTGCCGGCATTGGCCGTATCGAGCCCGAGGCAGAGCCGCAGGATGGTCGACTTGCCACAGCCCGAGGGACCGATCAGCGCCGTGAACGAGCCCGGGGCGCAGTCGAGCGAGACGCTGCGAAGCGCCTCGGTCGTTTGCCCGCGGGACACGAAGGTGCGGCTGACGTCCCTGAGCGCAATGCCGGATGCCACGGTCTCAGATCTCCTCGAGCACCGTGGTGTCGAACATGTCGCGCGTCGCCGAAATACCCACCGCGGCCAGGGCCTCGATGTTCTTGGCGATGGACTCCTCGCTCATCGAGAAGATGCCGCCTTCGGCCTCCATCAGCGGCTTCTGCGCAGTGTTGAAGTAGACCTCGTTTTCGATCGACCGTCCGGTGCCCTTGAACCAGGTATCGGCGAACATGGGCGGATAGACCGCGGGGTCCTTGAAGTTCTCGTCCCAGCCTTTGCGCGAGGCGCGGAGGAATGCGACGATTTCCTTGCGCTTGGCCGCAAGGGTATCGGTCGTCACGACCACCGTGTCGTTGAAGGTGGTGAAGCCGAAATCGTAGAGCAGGAACGAGGTGGCATCGACGCCCGCCTGCTTGATGGTGAAGGGCACGTTGGTGGTGAAATCGAGCGAGGCGTCGATCTCGCCCTTGATCAGCGGCGTCGGGTCATAGGCGTAGGGCACGATGTTGACGGCAGCTCGGTCGACGCCCGAAATCTTCAGCATCGCCTCGACCGAGATGACGTTGACCGGCGGAACGGCGAGGGTCTTGCCGACGAGATCCTGCGGCGTGTTGATGGGGTTTGAAGCGAGGGAGACAATGCCGATCGGGTTCTTCTGGTACTGCGCACCGATGATCTTGAACGGCGCGCCCTGCTCGACGATGGCCTTGATGGTGGTGTCGGGTGTGGTCAGCGTCAGATCGGCCTTGCCGGCGATCAGCGAGGATTCCGGGATCACGTCGGGACCACCCGAGAGGTAGGTCACGTCGAGCCCCTCTTCGGCGTACAAGCCCTTGTCGAGCGCCGCATAATAGCCGGCGAACTCGGCATCGTTGATCCAGCTTGCCTGGAAGGCGAAGGGCATGGCCTGGGCCATTGCCATCCGCGAGGTCAGCGGCAGCGCTGCTCCGGCAGCGGTCAGGGCGAGGAAGGTTCGTCTGTTGAGGCTGAGGGTCATGATTTGCACTCCTGTCATGATGATGGTCACGCGATGCCGCGCATGCGCGCGAGTTCCTTGAGCGGCGGAATCGCCGCGATCTGTTCGGCGGTGATGAGGTCCCACCTGATGCCGCGCGGCCGGCGGGCCTGCCGCGCCACTTCGATCATCCGGGAGGGTGTGGCGATCAGGTCGACCACGATGTCTGTCTCGCTGGCCGGCAGCTTCTCGTCGACCACTTGCACGTCGTGCACTGCGGCGATCACCGGCGTGCTGTCGTCGGCAAGCCCGATATCGGTGAACATGCCCCACTCGAGGTCGAAAAAGCCGTGCCCCTTGCCGAAGCGGATGCCGTCGATGGAGACGGCAGAAGCGCCGGTGGCCATGAAATCGAAGCGGCCGAGGCGGCTGATCTCTTCAAGCGAGACCGTCCTGCCGAAATGCTCGATCCCGTCGAGCCAGGCGGCGTAGCGCTCATGGCCCTTGGGCACGCTCCCCGCTTCCATCAGCCGGAAGCCTCGGAGAATGTTGTGGGTCGAAACCACGAACGGCTTTCCAGCCTCGAGCATGCGCTGCCGCAGGTTGACCAGACTGTTGTCGGGCGTGACGAAGGCCAGCGCGCTGTCTCGATAGGCGGGGAGCGACTCGATATGCGAGGTCGCCACATCCGCGCCCTCGAAGTCCGGAATGACCTCGGCGAAATTGAGATGGTAGCGCGTGTCGGGTCGGGCGACAGCCGCCAGCTTTTCCCAGATCCTCTGCCGCACTACCCGTGAGGTCGACACTACGACAGCCCTTGCTGGTGTTTCATCGTTTCACGATCATGAAACAGTTGTTTCATTGTTGCAAGCGGGCTGATAAGCTTTTTTATCGGCGAGCAGGAGTGACGAATCGACCGATGGCGTCAGGCTTGGTGCTACGTATCCAGGACCGTTTCAGCCGGCTGACCGCCGGCGAGAAAAAGCTCGCCCAGCTGATGCTGGACCGTGACGACGACATCCTCACGCATTCGGCCACCGAGATTGCCGAAATGGCAGGAGTGTCCAAGGCCACGGCGGCGCGCTTCTTCCAGCACCTGGGTTACGCCGATTTCAACGAGGTCAAGCAACAGGCCCGAGAGGAGCGCAACCGCTCCGAACCTTATGGCCTGTCGGTCACCGGCTCCGAGCAGATCGCGCTGGGCAAGGCCATTGGCACTCATCTCGAACTGGAGCTGCGCAACCTCACCAAGACGTTCGAGGAGCTGCGTTCCGACCGCGTCCGCGAGGCCGCCGAAACCCTCAAGAGCGCCCCGCGCGTCTGGGTGCTCGGCCTCGGCGCCGAGGAGGGGTTTGCGCGCTATGCCCGCCTGTTGCTGTCCCGCATGCGGCACTCGGTGATGATTCTCGGTATCAACCAGGGGTCATGGGCCGAGGATCTGGCAATGACCGGCCCCAAGGACGCGCTGCTGCTGATCACCCTGCCGCCGCGGCCTGCAATCCTCGCGCCGATCCTCGCCTACGCGCAGGCCAGCCGGCTCAATGTGGTGACCATCGCCGACCGCAACTACGCGGTCGAGGCCCAGCGTTTCTCCCGCGTCGTCCTGCCCTGCCACGTCTCGAGCTTCGGCCTCGGGCCATCGCACACCACCATCGCCAGCGCCATCCGCCTGCTGGCCGTCACCTACGCCGCCATCGCCGGCAAGTCCGCCGAGCAGCGCAGCGAGATCATTGCCGGCATCTACGAAGAGTTGGGCGATTCCGGAGCCTAAACAGAGAGGTTTTCGCCGTCCGCTCCGGGCCGAGAGCCATCACCCCACCGATATCCCTTTGCCTCCATAAAGGACGATCTGCACCATCATGACCTGATTGGCCTCGATCGCACTGACTTCCTCGCCCGCGCCTTCGCCGCCTATGGCATTGGCCTGACGCGAGAAGAGTTTGCGCTGCGGACCGACGACGGCATGCTGACATGGAACATGCTGCTCGCAGGCGCCGGCGTGGGGGTCGGTCAGCTCGTCCTCGCCAGGCGCCATGCGGAACTCGAGCTGGTCGAAGGCATCAAGTTGAGCGCATTGCCAGTGTTGCTGGTGATGAGCGAGGAAGTCCGCAGCAATGCCCGGTTCCGGCGCGTGGCCGATTTTCTGTCAACCGGTATCGGTGAGGTGCTTCGCACGTAGCGCCGGTAAGCGATCGGTCTGACTGCCGCTCCGCCCGATTTCGGTGGCGGCGATGTTGCCTTGGAGCTGCGTCAGTTTGCTGGCGCCGATCGGCGTCGAGGCTATGCCAGGGCGGGCGGCGCCTACGCCTCGGGCTCCGGTACCAGTGCAACGATCCTGACCTTGGCAACACGCAGTCGGTCGCGCTCCAGTACGGCGAACGTGAAGCCGTGTGCCGTCACCTTTTGCCCGACATCGGGGATGATCTTCGCTGCGTTGATCACTACGCCGGCCACGGTATTCGCATGGGCATCAGGCAGCGACCAGTCTAGCACCCGGTTGATGTCGCGGATCGGAATGCTGGCATCAACGATGTAGCTGCCGTCCGGCTGCTGGGCGATACCGGTGACGGCCCCGTCGTCCGGTTCGTCATGTTCGTCTGAAATGTCGCCGACGATCTCTTCGATGATGTCCTCCAGCGTGACCAAACCTTCGAGAACACCATACTCGTCGAGCACCAGCGCCATGTGGGCGTGGCGCCTGAGGAAGGCGGTGAGTTGAACCTGCACGCTGGTCGATTCAGGAATGAACCAGGGTTCGTTCATCAGTTGGCGAATGTCGATCTGGCTGAGGTCGCCGCGACTCGCCATCACTGCCCGCAGCACATCCTTCGTGTGGATGATGCCGATAATGTTGTCGGGCTCTTCGTCATAAATTGGGATACGGGTGAAGGCGCTGGCCAGGACTTCATCCACCAGTCGCTCCACCGGCTGGTTCGCGTTGATCGAAACCATCTGGGTGCGGTGCACCATCACGTTGCCGACAGCCAGCACCTTGAGGTCGAGGATGCCGCTCAGCATGTCGCGGTCACCCTTGACCATCTCGCCTTCCGAATGCAGCAGGTCAACTGTGCCGCGAACTTCATCATGGCCCGAGACGGCACTGACATTGTTTGCGTCGAAGCCGAAGACGCGCAGGATCGCGTTGACGATTGTCTGCACCGCCAGCGTTACCGGAGCAAAGACCACGACGACCACCCGGATGGCCGGCGCCACTGCGAGGGCAAAGCCATCGGGACGGATCAGCGCAATAGTCTTGGGCAGGACTTCCGAGAAAATGACCACGGCCGCCGTCATGGCGATGGTCGCATAGGCGATCCCGGCTTCGCCGAAAACGGCGATGAGCACGCTGGCCGCGAGCGTCGAGGCGAGGATGTTGACGACATTATTGCCCAGGAGGATCGCGCCAATAAGCCGTTCTTTCTCGCTCCTCAGGCTCTCCACGAGGATCGCACGCCGATCGCCAGCGCGGGCCAACTGGTGCATGCGTGCCCGCGACGCGGCTGTGAGCGCCGTTTCCGACCCCGAGAAGAAGAAACTCATGGCGAGGAGGACGACGATGCCTGCCGAAGTCAACCATAGCGTGACCGTCATTTCTTGCGCGTCTCCTCAATATAGTCGTGCACGATACCCGGCCGGACGTTCTTTTCGATGAACGCCTGACCGAATCCGCACCTTGCCGAACCATAGCCGGCGGGGCAAGCCGCGCCGCTGAGCCAATTCCCTCAACCCCCAACGCATTCCTCAAGTCCAGCCTCAGCCGATGCGAAAAAGCCCGCAGCGAAAACGCGCGTCCCAAGCCTGGCCGCGACGCGAGACCCGCTCCTCACGAATTGGACGGGCTAGTCATGCGGTCGGTTGATGAAAAGAGCTTCGAGCCCATGAGCTGCAGCGATGGCGCCCCCTGCCGTCGGGCCGAGGATGAGCAGGGCCGTAGCCCACGCGTCGGCGGTCATGCAGGTTTCGGCTAGAACCGTAACAGCAGTTGGTCCGTTGACGACCGGTTCCTGCCGACGGGGATCAATAGTGTGCCCATAGCGAACGCCGTCGATGTCGACGAAGTGCCGATAGTCCCCCGATGTGGCGACGGCGCCATCGAACAGTTCCAGAACGCCCTCGGGCTCCCGGCTGCCCGCTTTCGGTTTTTCGACGGCGACACGCCACGGTGTGCCGTCCGGCTTGCCACCCGACGCGCGGAGCTCGCCATCGATGGAAACAAGGAAGTGCACGATACCCTGCGAGCCCAGCACCCGTGCCATCTCATCGACGCCAAAACCCTTGGCGATACCCGAGAGGTCGAGGGTGACCTTGGTCAGCTTGCGGACCCGGAGCCGCTCGGTATCGATTTCAAGGCAGAGATGTGCCGGGCGTCTCGGGCCGGGGTTGGCGGCGGCCTGGGGCTTTTCCGCAGCAGGATTGCTTCCGAAGCCCCAGGCCGAAACGAGGTCGCCGACACTGATATCGAAGGCACCCCCAGAGAGGCGGCCAATCTCAAGACCGGCAGCGAGCACCGCGCCCAATTGCGAAGGCACATCACACCAGATGCCGGTCTCGAGGCGATTGAGCCGCATCAGGTCGGAGTCCGGCTTCCAGGTCGACATCTGGGCGTCGACCGCATCGACCGCGGCCTGAAGGTCACGGCTGAGTTCGCGGTGGTCGGTCCCCGCCGGCGCGTAGAACACGGCAGAGTAGCGAGTCCCCATTGTGGGTCCATTGATGACCTGTCGGGCCAGCGAGACGATCGGCAGCGACTGGATCGGAGGTTGGCTGAGGTCAGTACGCATCTTCGAGATACAACCCATTCTGTTTGAGGTCGTTGGCCGAAAGACCAAGGGGAGCGAGGCAGACGTCGATCGCCTGCCGCACGCCATCGGCCATGTCCCGTCCGCCACAGACCATGATCTGGGCACCCTGCCGGACCAGTTGGCGGAGGTTCTCGGCTTCTTCGAGCAGTTTCGACTGGACATAGCTGCCACCAATGACGCGAGAGAAGCTGGTGTTCAGCGAGGCGAGGCGGCCATCGTCGAGCGCGGCCTGAAGGTCCTCGCGATAGAGAAAGTCCGATGCGGGATCCCGCGCTCCGAAAAACAGGTGGACGGGGCGGTGGCTGTGGTTGTGGCGCACGAACCCGGCAAGCGGAGCAACCCCGGCTCCGGCGCCGATCAGGATCAGTGGCCGGCGTCCGCGCTGCGGCCGGAAATCGGGGTTGGGGCGAATGAAGAGGTCGATCTCGTCGCCGGGAGACAGCGCGTGCAGGAACTCCGAGCAGAGCCCGCCCGACTGCTTCCGCACGCAGATTTCCAGCATGCCGTCGCGGGAGGCGGATGCGAGGGAGTAGTAGCGCGGCAGGTTGCTGCCGGGCGGCACGATGCCAACCAGATCGCCAACCTCGAAGCGCGGCAGTCGCGCCCCGAACCAGGTTCCGGATTTGGCGGCTGCGAAGCGCAGGACAACCACCGGCGCCTGAACTTCCATGCCGTAGAGCGTCCGCTCTGCAAGGACGAGCTTCCGGGTCGCTGGCAGCACCGGGACGTGGGTGAGGGCCAACTGCAGACCCAGTTGCTCCCCTAGCAGCGTCCCCCAGGCGGCAAAGTGAGCCGATGACTGGCGGTCTACACCGTAGATCGGCACCATGCGCCGCAAGCCTTTGGTGTGCAGCGCCGCATCGACGTCGGCAGCAAAGCCGCAGAACCTGGCAAAGCTCTGGTCGCCGAACCCCAGCACGGAAAAGCTCGGGGTGGAGTCGAAGCGGGCCAGCCTGGCAAGAAACTGCCGCCCGGAGGCCGGCGCTACGCCGTCGCCATAGGTCGCTGCCAGAACAATGAGCCGGGCTGCATGGGGATAGCTGCGGCGCAGATCGTTCATGGCGGCGACATGGACGCGCTGGCCGTGCTGCTGCAGGGCATCGTGCAGCGTTGCGGCGAAGCCCCAGGTGCCGCCGGCCTCGCTACCAACGAGGATGACGGTATCGGCTTCGCGCCAGGCCGCGTTGCCGGCGATGTGCGGAGTGTTGCGGCGGCGCGTCCACCAGATGATCGTACCGGTGATGGCAAGGAGGGGCACAGTCAGTGCGGCCAGCCCGACGACGAGCGCAATCATCGGTGCGCCCTGGCCGGTATGCAGCAGATAGACGAACTCGTAGACCTGCTGCCATGCGTCATTGGGCGTGAACGACAGCAGTTCGCCAGTGCCCTGGTCGACAAAGCCCTGTCCCGCGGTGGTCGTCACAACAAAGACGTCGGTCGCATCGCCGGCCGCCGGAAAGCTGAGTTCGCGCAGGTCGGACAGTGGCACTGCAGCGAGGGCAGCCAGTGAGCCGACCGGCGCAATGGTCTCACCCGCGCTGGCTGGCGGCAGGGAGAACATCTGGTCGGCAGTTTCAGGCAGCAACTCGAAATTGACGGCCGACATGTAGGCGCCCGTCACGGAGGTCATCAGCAGGGCGACGACGCCGAGGCGCGCCAGATCGGTGTGCAGCCGCTGCGAGCCGGTTCCGCGGGAATTGCCAAGGAGCTTGCGCCAGCCGCCCATCTTGGCGACCAGCAGCAGCACGCCGCTGAGCGACAGGGCCAGAATGGCGACCGCCGATACGCCGGCGGCGCCGTGGCCAAGATCGCCAAGGAGAAACGAGCGATGCAGGTCGGTGACAAAGGTGAAGAACGCGGACGGCTCGTAGGCACCGGTCGCTGTGCCTGTCTGGGGATCGATGACGACGGCACTGTTGGCGCCGTCAATGACCCCGTAGGCGACCAGTTGCCCCGAGGCCGAACGGACAAGCCGCTCAACGCCACTCATGGTCTGCGACACCCGCCCGGCGACATCCGCCACAGTGGTCGCGTCGGCCGACGGCCGGGTCGTTACAGCATCGGCAAGTGGCTGCAGAGAAAGGACGAACCCGGTAACCGCCATGAAGATGACAAGCAGGGCGGCGCCAAGTCCCGCTAGCGCGTGGAAGTTGCGCATGACGTGCTCGCTATAGACCGATCGCGATCTTGCTGACGTAACCCGTGCCGCTGACGGTGGCGGGCGCAGAGTTGAGGTCGATCACCGCATCGTCGCTGAACTGGAAGCCGTTCTCGACTGCGGTATCGACGTGGATCTGATAGCCCGCATCGAGCAGCGTGTCTGCGAGGTCGGCATGAACCGTCAGCGTTTCCCCGCTGCCGACGCTGGCGCCGGTGATGCCGTCGAGAGTGATCTGTCCGCCAGTAGACGCCGCACTGATCCAGCCAGGCAGGTCGCGGTAATACTTGGTCTTCCGGCCCGCAACCCAGAGCGTCGAGTCATAGCTTCCGTCCGGTTTGGTGAGGTAGACTGCGACATAGGCCGCGTGGCCGGAATATCGTACCATGGTGGTCTCGATGGTGATGTCCCGCGCCATCGCCAGACCGGGGGCAACGAGCGCCGTTGCCAGCATCAGGGCTGAAATCAGTTTCTTCACGGGGCGATACTCCTGTTTCACGTTCGATGCCGGCAATGGATCACGCCAAGCTGACGGCTAGCTGAAGCCAGGACGGTTTCTCGTTCAGCCTCGTGTCAGGTTCGGCAGCTAGAAGGCTGCGGGGAGCGCCAAGTGTGAGAGTCCTGCTGATCGAAGATGACCATGTGCTGGGCGCCGCCATTCGCGACTATGTGCTTTCCATCGGGCATGCCGTCGACTGGATGAAGCGGATCGACGATGCCCGGCTGGCGATCGCCGGCGTCAACTACGAGCTGGTGCTGCTTGACCTCAACCTGCCGGATGGCCGTGGCCTCGACCTGCTGCGGGACCTGCGCTCGGCGGGCAGCACGGTTCCCGTGATCATCACCACCGCGCAGGATCAGATCGCAGTGCGCATTGAAGGCCTGAACTCCGGCGCCGACGACTACCTCGTCAAGCCGTTCGATCTTTTCGAGATGGGCGCCCGCATCGCGGCCGTCGCCCGGCGGTATGGCGGCAGCCCTGCGCCCGAGATTGCCGTGGCAGGTGTCACCATCGACCTTGGCCGGCGCACCGCACTTGTCGACGGAGAGAATGCCAGCCTTACGGCGCGTGAATGGGCTGTGGTCGAGCGGCTGCTGGCCCGGCGGGGCGGCATAGTCACCAAGCCCGAGATCGAGGACTCGCTGTACGCCTTCGGCGCCGAGGTCGAGAGCAATGCCGTGGAGGTTTATGTGAGCCGGTTGCGCAAGAAACTCGGGCGGGATTTCGTCGAGACCATTCGTGGACTTGGCTACCGGGTGAAGGCGTGAAGCGTCGCCCCTCGATCGCCATCCGCCTCGCGCTCGGACTCACTGCGGGCATGGCATTGCTCTGGGTCGGAGCCGGAGCGATTTCGGTCGGCGTCATGCAGCGCGAGCTTCACGAAGCCTATGATGACAGCCTGCAGCAGAGTGCCGAGCGGCTACTGCCACTGGCCGTGCACGAGCTGCGGGAGCGCCACGACGTTGGACGCCTGATTGTCGGAGACGATGGCGACATTGATGGTGACGAAGGGGACGATGATGCCGACAATGTTCGCCGGCCGGTGTCGCACGATCCGAGTTTCACCTACCTGATCCGCGATCCCACAGGCCAGGTCGTCCTCCGCGATCGTCATGCCAGCGACCTTGTCGTTCCGACCGACATTCCCGAAGGCTTCGGCGAACTCGACACCCAGCGCACCTTCAGTCTGACCGAGCTGCGCAGCGGCTATTCCATCGTCGTGGTGGAGACCAGCGACCGCCGGCTGACGGGGCTGCGCGACAGCATTGCGGCACTGGGGCTGCCTTTGCTTGGACTGTTGCCGCTGATGGCAGGCGGCATCTGGCTGGCCATGCGTCTCGCTCTCCGTCCGCTCGAGGTGCTGCGACAGGACATTGCCCTGCGTGACAGCCGGAACCTGGAGCCGCTGGTATCCGATGGCCATCCCATAGAGCTCGCCCCGATCGCCGAAGCCGTCGGCGCGCTCCTGTCACGGCTGAAATCGGCCCTCGATGCAGAGCGTTCATTCGCTGCACGGGGCGCTCATGAGCTGCGAACGCCGATTGCGGGAGCGCTCGCCCAGACACAGCAACTGGCAGTCGAGCTCGGAAACGGACCAGGATCCAAGCGGCTGCAGGAAATCGAGGCGGCGCTGAAGCGCCTGTCGATCCTCTCGGAGAAACTCTTGCAGATGGCGCGCATCGAGGCGGGTTTTGCCAGATCAGACGTTGAGACTGATCTGCTGCCCGTGCTGACCATGGTGGTCCGCGACTTCAATGCGAACAGTACCTGGCGCGGCCGCGTGCAGGTCGACACCGGAGCGGCCAGGCTGATGGCGGCCATCGACCCGGATGCATTTGCCGTCGCGGTCCGCAATCTGGTCGAGAATGGCCTCAAGCATGGGGCACCGGACTCCCCCGTGAAGGTTCTCCTCGAAGACGGAGGGACGGTGTGTGTTCGCAACACCGGTGCCCTGGTCGACAAGGCAGAACTGGACCGATTGGGGCAGCCATTCGTGCGCGGGGTGACCACGGCGGACGGCAGCGGCCTTGGCCTGTCTATCGCCCGCTCCATTCTTGAGCAGGCAGGTGGCACGCTCGTGCTAAGGTCACCGTCCCCTGGCGCCATTGATGGCTTTGAAGCGGCAATGGTTCTTCCCAAAGTACGACACTGAGCAACGATCTCCCCCAAAGGACACAGCATTTTCTGTGAGGTGACCATGACCCTTCCCTATCAGTCTGCCCACGAGGAACTCCACTTCATCAACCGCTCCGGCTGGTTGCGTGCCGCGGTGCTGGGCGCCAATGACGGCATCGTCTCGGTTTCCTCGCTGATCGTTGGCGTCGCGGCAGCCGACCCAAGCCCTGGGGCCGTGCTGATCGCAGGTGTCGCCGGGCTGGCCGCCGGCGCCATGTCCATGGCGGCGGGCGAGTACGTTTCGGTCAGCTCGCAGTCCGACATCGAACGCGCCGACATAACGCGCGAGAAGCAGGCCCTGATCGACACGCCCGCCGAGGAAGAAGCCGAGCTCGCATCGATTTACGAGGCGCGCGGCCTGTCGCCTGCCACGGCGGCGCTGGTTGCCAGAGAAATGACCGAGAAGGACGCTCTCGGCGCCCATGTCCGCGACGAACTTGGCTTGTCCGAAGTCCACACGGCCAACCCGCTGCAGGCGGCGCTGGCCTCCGGCCTGACGTTTACGATCGCCGCCGCCTTGCCGTTGGTCGCCGCCGTGCTGGCCCCTGCTGGCACGACTATTCCCGTCGTGGTCGTGACGACCCTCATTTGTCTGGCTGGACTGGGAGCGCTCGGCGCCCGGGCCGGCGGCGCCCCTCTGCTGCGCCCGACCCTGAGGGTCTTGTTCTGGGGCGCTGCCGCGATGGCGATCACAGCGGGTGTAGGTCGCCTTTTTGGGGTCAGCGTCTAGCACCCACAAGGATGGCCGCTCTTGGCCCGCGTGCGATGAACGTCCGCACTGCTGACCAACCGCCCGAGCCTACCTCACGTTGCTGGAAGATTGGGACAACGTCATTCGGGCAGAATCGGTGAATGCAGCAATCATCCGGATTGGGTAGTCTCACGCCCAACGAATGGGTTCGCAATTCGCGAGGAGTTCTGCGGGTGAGTATCTACGAAGACCTGGGCATCAAGCCGATCATCAACGCATCAGCAACACTCACTAAACTGGGTGGATCGCGCATGCCCGGGGAAGTCCTCGAGGCCATGCATGCGGCGGCCGGCGCGTTTATCGATGTGCCGCTGCTGCAGGCGCGGGTCGGTGACCGCATTGCCGAGCTGACCCGGAACGAGGCGGCATTCGTTTCCTCAGGGGCGGCAGGGGGGATCGTGCTCGCGGTCGCAACCCTCATGGCGGCGCCGAACGAACCCGATCCGATGGCGTATCCGATGCTCGAGGGCATCACCAGGAATGAGGCCATCGTCTTCGCGTCGCAGCGGAACGGCTATGACTTCGCGATTGTGCAGACCGGCGCCTCCATCGTTGAATGCGACGACACGCTCGACTCGTTCGAGGCGGCCATAAGCGGGCGGACGGCTTGCCTGGTCTGGTTTGCCGGTGCGCTGGCCGCGAAATCGCCGCCGATCGAGGATGTCATCGCGATCGCGAGGAAGCACGGCGTGCCGGTGCTGGTGGACGCCGCGGCGCAGATCCCACCGGTTTCGAACCTCTGGCACTACACCAGGGTCCTCGGCTGCGAGGGCGTCCTCTTCAGTGGCGGCAAGGGCATGCGTGGGCCGCAATCTGCCGGCCTGGTCCTTGGGACCAGGGAATTGATAGCAGGGTGCCGCCGGCTTTCACCGCCAACGCAGGGCATCGGCCGACCTCTGAAAGTCGGAAAGGAAGAACTCGCCGGGATGCTCGCCGCCGTCCAGTACACGCTGGATCAGGACGAGGCCGCGATACTCGAAGGTTACGAGGTGATCGTTCAGAACTGGATGAAACAGCTCGCCGGGATTGCCGGAGTGACGGCGGAACGCGGCTTCCCGAGTGAGGCTGGTCAACCTCACGCTCGCACGATCGTTCGTTTCGATGCCGGATTCAGGAAGACGCGCGACCAGGTGATCGACGAGCTCAGGACCGGCGATGTGTGGATCGAGGTCGGTGCACTCCCCGACGAACCGAGCGCCATGGCGCTCAATCCGCAGACGCTGACGCGCGAAGAGGCCGATATCGTCTCTGCTCGCTTGCGACAGGTTCTGACAAGCTGATCAAGTCTCGAGGAAAGTATCGATGGCATTCAATGTCCGGAAGCGCGGCAAGCTCACCTATTACTATGAAGGCGATCGACCGGTGCTCTCGGCGCTGGTCACCGAGGAACAGGCGGATGGCGACCTCAAGATTCATTTCGCTGGTCTGACGGGTGGTTACTCAGCGAAGGGCGTTTTGGGCCTCGACAAACTCGTGTCGATGGATCCCCATCAGGAAGTCGCACTGGTCTTCAGGTGCTGGGAGAAGTGGCTGGTCGACGCGGGGATCTGCTCGTCGTTGCGGGATATCGATTTCGTCGAGATGCATGCGTTTGGGGCCCAGCCGAAGACCCCCAACATCCTCGCCGACCCCGCCGGATATGCCGCCGAGCAGGATCGCCTCCGGAAAGCCTATGCCGAGGCGTACTCATCCTTCTTCGCCGACAACCTTCCCGAAAATGGAGTGCCCTGCCGCTTCACCGTCCATCTGATCGATTTCCCGGACAAGGCGGCCTCGTACGAGTTCTATTCGACCGCGCTCCTCCAACGCGCATTGCAGAAGCGTTAGTCATGCTGGATGGCCGTCAGCACGGTCGGCGGGCGGCAAGGAGATTTGTGCGGACTGGGCACAACGTCGGCGGTCAACTCTGCAACTGCCTCGTAGCTCTCGTGGCAACCGAGGCACGCCCACGTCTCGCGTTTTGGGATGCTGAGCTAGCCGGGCGTCCTTCGGGGCGCCCGTTTGCTCTGGGCGGCGGCTAATTGCGTCTCCGGAAGCAATTCACCAAGCCTTAAGCCTGCCGACTTATTGTCGGTCCCGGGAATGCTGTATCTTATCCAGTCGATCCGCCGGTGGCCCGGACAGCTACCGGTCAACGCCGCCGGACTCCGTCCGGCTGCGGTAATCGGCTACGCAGAACTGCTCAGTACAGGCCGATCCGTATGGGTTGCTGCCTGTTGGCTCTGCATCCCGGTTGTTTCCAAGGCGTCGCAGAATGAAAATCAAGACCCGAGTGTTCATCGTCGTTGTCATCATGGGCGTGATGATAGGCGCGGTGGGCAGCATTGCTGCTTACTTCGCGATGAGCTTCGAACAGAAGGTACAGCAACTTGAGAACGCCTCCGCGCGGGCCTTCGCGGGCGAGCGCCTGAACCGGCTGGTCACCGCCGTGGTGATGGATGCCCGCGGTATTTACGCCTCGGATACTGTCGAGCAGGCCAAGCCGTTTGGTGAGGGTATCATGGCATCGCTCGACAAGATCGATTCGCATGTCGCCGCATGGCAGGCGCTGATCCCAGCGTCGCAGGCGGCTGCCTTCGAGAATCTCAAGGCCAGAACCGTGGAGTTCCGCAGCTTCCGTGCGGAGACGGCGCGGCTCGGCGAAGTCGATCCGGTACAGGCCAATGCGCAAGGCAACAACGAGGCCAACCGCGCCAATCGGAAAGCCTTCCAGGCTGAAATCGACGCGTTGGTGAAGCAGGACCAGGAGGAGTTCGCCGCTGCAAATGCCGACCTGCACGCCTTCGAGAGCATGCTGATACCCGCCGTTGCCGGAACGACTATTCTCGGTCTGCTGCTCGGCGTGATCGCGGCTGCGATTGTCGCCACCCGCTATATCACGCGCCCGCTGGCGCGTGTCACCGGCGTCATGGGCCGCCTGGCCGAGGGCGATCTGACGGTCGAGATTCCCTATGTCGGCGAGAAGAATGAGATCGGCCAGATGGCGGCAGCCGTGCAGGTGTTCAAGGAGAACGGTATCCGCGTTGCCGAAATGAACGAGGATGAACGGACCCGGCACGCCAAGGCAGCCGAACGGGCGCGCCTGATGCAGGAGTTCCAGGACGGGTTCGACGGCGCCGTCGAGGCGACGCTGCAGGGCGACCTGTCGAAGCGCCTCGCCACCGGCCAGGCCGACCAGGATATCGCCCGCATCTCGTCCAACTTCAACCGGCTGATGGACACGGTGAGTAGCGGCCTGAGCGAGGCCGGCGAAGTGCTGGCGGCGCTCGCCGAAGCAGACCTGACGCGCCGCATGCACGGCAGCTACCAGGGCGAATTCGCGCGTCTCAAGGACAACACCAACACGGTGGCCGAGAAGCTGACCGATGTCGTCACGCGCCTCCGCGGCACCTCGCAGAGCCTGCGGACGGCAACTGGCGAGATCCTGTCAGGCGCCAACGATCTTTCCGAGCGCACCACCAAGCAGGCAGCGACGATCGAGGAAACGTCCGCTGCAATGGAGCAGTTGTCGCAGACGGTCATGCAGAACGCCGAGCGGGCCGGCAGCGCTTCCGAAAATGCCCAGGCCGTGACTGTTGCCGCCGAGGAAGGCGGTGCGGTGATGGTCCGCGCCAACGACGCCATGGAGCGGATCACCGAAAGCTCGGGCAAGATCTCCAATATCATCGGCATGATCGACGACATTGCCTTCCAGACCAATCTGCTGGCGCTCAACGCCTCGGTGGAAGCGGCCCGCGCCGGCGAAGCCGGCAAGGGCTTCGCCGTGGTGGCGATCGAAGTCCGCCGCCTGGCGCAGTCCGCCGCAGAAGCGTCGCGTGATGTGAAGGTGCTGATCGAGCAGTCTGCCACCGAGGTGACTGCCGGCTCGAGGCTGGTGGCCGATGCAGCGACCAAGCTGCAGTCGATGCTGGAAGCGGTCCGGCGCAATCGATCGCTGCTCGACGACATCGCGCAGCAGAGCCGTGAGCAGGCTTCCTCCATCGAGGAGGTGAACACCGCGGTTCGCCAGATGGACGAAATGACCCAGCACAACGCCGCGCTGGTCGAAGAGACAAATGCCGCCATCGAGCAGACCGAGACGCAGGCCGTCGAACTTGACAGCATCGTCGCGGTCTTCACGGTCGGCGGCGAGGCTCAGTCGATGCGCGAAACCGTCTTTACCAAGAAGCCAGCCAAGCCAGCTACCGCCACGAAGGCTGCAGCGCAGCGCTACCTCAGCCGCGGCAATGCGGCGATCAAGGCCGACGACTGGGCCGAATTCTAAGCCGGTGACAGTCCAACGAGACATGTATATTGCCGGCAGCTGAGGTGGGATTTCTTGGACCCGAAACACTAAATCCGGTCACCACCAGACTTTTCAACGGGCGTCCGCCGGGGCGCCCGTTTGCTTTGGGCACCTAAGTGCGCATCCGGAAGCAATTCACAAAACCTTAAGCTTGGTGATCTACTATTGTTAGCGGGAATGCAGTTCAAACTCAGTCGATCCACCGAAGGCCCGGACAGCCTTTGGCAGACGTGGAGCTGTATCCAGTTGGGCCTGTTGGTCGCGCGAACAGAAGCAGATAAAGGCGGCCCATGTGGGCGGCAGTCTGATCCAATTACTGTTCTGTTGCTGTCCAAAGGCAGCCATCCTGATAGTCGGGACCTCTGTCTGCAGCCATCGAGGCGGACGACTGGACGCAGTTCAAGGCAACACTGGCGACAGGCCGCGGGCCAAGCCACCCAGAGGAGAACCATCATGACATCCAGGCTAATCATTGCCGCCGCGCTGGCCGCGGCTGTATTCGGAGCGCACCCGGCTCTGGCCCAGGACAACGAATACACCGCGCCACTGACCGAACTGGCCAATGGCAAGCTGCGCGAGATCGCCCAGAACCCGGTGCTCGTTGCGGCCATCGAGGCGCAAAATGCCCTGACAGCTGGCCATGACGCTGCCACCATCGATACGCTCGACAAGCAGTGGCGGGCCGAGGTCGACGCCGCCGACAAGCCCTTGATCAACGCCACTATGGGCACCGAGGCCTCGACGATGCTCGCGGCCGCACAGGACGAGAGCGCCGGCCTGTTCACCGAGATTTTCGCGACCGATGCGGTTGGGCTCAACGTTGCGCAGTCGACGGTGACCTCCGACTACTGGCAGGGCGACGAGGACAAGTTCAGCAAGACCTTCAGCGTCGGCGCGGACGCAGTGTTCCTGGGCGAGATCGAGCAGGACGAGAGCACGCAGGCGTACCAAAGCCAGGTCAGCATCACCATCACCAATGCGGCCGGGCAGCCGATCGGCTCGATCACCGCCGGCGTCGATCTCTCGATGCTCTAATCTACGCCAGTCGAGGCTCTCGCGGACTCTCCGCGAGGGCCAATCACTTCCCGTACGAGGTCCGACCAATGGCACTACGCCTTAAGCTCACTTCCGCGATCCTGCTCCCTGCCGCTGCGGCGCTGCTGCTGGCGGTCGCGCTAACCATGCTGCTGTCATCGCTGAGCACCATGCGCACGGTGGAAACCACGCTGGCCGGACAGCAGAACGAACTGATCGATGTGCTTGGCAACAAGTACGCCGGTAGCATCAAGTTCGGCAAGATGGACGCGGTAACGCCCGATCTCGTCGCCTATCAGGGAAACCCGCAGTTTGGCTTTGCCGGTGCCGGCATACTCGACGCACAGGGCGCGACGCTCCTGGCCCATGGCGATGACAGCGCTATCTCCGATTTCGCCGCCGCCACCGCCAAGGAAGCGATGCAGGCAGGGGCGCGCGTATCGCGCACCGTGGGTGATATCCACTATTCGGCGGTGCCGACCTATTTCGGCAAGGACCTGGCGCTGGTCGGGGCCTTCGGGATGGCCTGGGACCTGTCCATCCACCGGGCCGACATCATTGGCCAGCAGACGCAGAATGCCGTCATCGCGCTTGGAATCGCGGCGCTGGCGCTGATCGGGCTGGCGGTTCTGATCGTTTTCTACGTAACCCGTCCGATGAGCCGGCTCACCAGGGCAGCAACCGCGCTGGCCGAGGGCAACCTCGAAGTGGCGGTGGGCAGCGGCAGGCGCCGTGACGAGCTGGGCGATCTGGCGCGGGCCATCGAAGTGTTCCGCGCCAACTCGCAGAAGGTCCGCACGATGACCGAGGCGGAGGCGCAGCGCATCATTGCCGATGCGGAGGCAAGGCAGGCGATGATGGGCGAGCTGCAGGATGCCTTCGGTGCCGCGGTGGGCGCGGCGCAGGCCGGCGACCTGTCGGCACGGGTGGCAGCGAACTTCCCCGATGCCGAGATCAACAACCTGGCCGGCAGCGTCAATGCGCTGCTCGAAACTGTCGACGGCGCGGTCCGCGAGACAGGCGACATGCTGGCCGCGCTGGCGGCGGCCGACCTCACCCAGCGCATGGCGGGTAGCTACGAGGGAGCGTTCGCCAAGCTCAGCGGCAGTGCCAATACGGTTGCCGACCGGTTCTCCGACATCGTCGGGCAGCTCAAGAAGACGTCGTTCGATCTCAAGACAGCGACCGGTGAAATTCTCTCCGGCGCCAATGATCTGTCGGAGAGGACAACACGGCAGGCGGCAACGATCGAGCAGACTTCCGCGGCAATGGAGCAACTTGCCCAGACGGTACTCGCCAATGCCGATCGGGCGTCTGGCGCGTCGAACAATGCCGCTGAGGTGACCAGTGCCGCCGAGGATGGCGGAGCCGTCATGCGGCTGGCCAACGAAGCCATGGGGCGGATCACCGAGTCTTCGGGCATGATCTCCAACATCATCGGCCTGATCGACGACATCGCGTTCCAGACGAACCTGCTGGCCCTCAACGCCTCGGTCGAGGCGGCGCGGGCGGGCGAGGCCGGTAACGGCTTTGCGGTGGTGGCGGTGGAAGTTCGCCGGCTGGCGCAGTCGGCAGCCAAGGCCTCGGCCGACGTGAAGTCGCTCATCGAGCAATCCGCCACCGAAGTGAGTGGTGGAACGCGGCTGGTGGCCGATGCGGCCGGGAAGCTCGAAGCCATGCTCGTTGCGTTGCGTCGCAATCGTGAACTGCTCGAGGGTATCGCGCAGCAGAGCCGCGAGCAGGCCTCCTCGATCGAGGAGGTCAATACCGCAGTGCGGCAGATGGACGAGATGACCCAGCACAATGCAGCGCTGGTCGAAGAAACCAACGCCGCCATTGAGCAGACCGAGTCACAGGCTGCCGAACTCGACCGGATCGTGGCGGTGTTCACGGTAGGCGGCGATGCGATGCCGGTCCGCGAACCCACGTCATCGCGCAAAGCAGTCAAGCCAGCTACCGCCACGAAGGCAGCAGCGCAGCGCTATCTCAGTCGTGGCAACGCGGCGATCAAGGCAGACGACTGGGCCGAGTTCTAGCCGGCGACAGCCCAACGAGACAGGTATTGCCGGCTGCGGTGGCATTTCTTCCGCGGCCGGCGTGTTTACTTCAATCAGACGTTAACGTTGAAGGTTCACCCTGACAGCCGCGGGATGAGAATGGCCGGCCGCCCACCGAGGACAGAAGTCTTGGCCACCGGAGCTTCAGAATGAAGGTTGAGGATAAGTCAGGCAGCAAGCGCACCTTGTCTCTGCAGGCTGGGATGTTCGTGCTGGCGCAGAGCGCCGCGCTGTTGTTGATCGGGTTGCTGATCGCGGGCGCCGGATTCTTCGTGTCCAGCAATTTCGATCGGTCGAGTACGCATGCCCAGACGATGATGGCGTCGATGCGCGCCCACATGACCGCCGACATGCTGCATGACAGCCTGCGCGGTGTGGTGCTCCGCAGCCTCTATGCTGGCTCGCGTGCCGATTTTACCACCGTCAAGGCCACGGCGGTGCAGGTGCAGGAATATGCCGATGCGTTCCGCGCCACGGTCGCCAGGCAGGACACTCTCGACGTTCCCCCCGCCGTGCGTGCGGCGCTCGAGGGGGTGAGGGCGCCACTCGAGGCTTATCTCGCCGAAGCCATCGCCATAGTGGAGATGGTCAACAAGCTGAAGATGATCGACGCGCAGAAGGAGCTTCCGGCCTTCGACGAAGCCTTTGCGGCGCTCGAGGACGACATGTCCGCGGTCTCCGACGCGATCGAGGGGGCCAATGCCGCACAGTTGAGTGGCACGGCCGGCGATGCCCAGATGGCACAGATCATCAACTGGGGTGGCCTTGGCCTCATCCTTGTTCTGGTGGTTGCCACCGTCGTCCTGAGCCGGATGACGATGATCGCGCCGCTGTCGAAGATGACCGGCGATTTCAATCGGCTTGCCGATGGCGATCTCGAGGTCGAGGCGCAGGGCAATCACGTCGTCACCGAGATCAACGCCCTCGCCAAGGTGCTGGGCGTGTTCCGCGAGGCACTCAGGAACCGCGACATGCTGGCCGGCGAGGCCGAGGTCAGCGCCCGCCAGGTCGCCGCGCGCGCCAATGCGGCCGCCTCGCTCAACGAGGAGATCAGCGATACCGTCGGCGCGGCGCTGCAGGGCGATTTCTCGCGGCGCGTGACCGGCAGCTATGCCGACGAGGATCTCGCAACGCTCGCCGGCAGTGTCAACCAGCTGCTCGAAACCGTCGATCGCTCCATTGCCGAGACCGGCGATGTGCTGTCGGCGCTGGCCAGGGCAGATCTCACTAAGCGCATGCAAGGCGAGTATTCCGGCGCGCTGAAGCGGCTCAGCGAGGATACCAACGCGGTCGGCGACCAGTTGACCGACGTCATCACCAAGCTGCGCTCGACGTCGGGCGGGCTGAAGACGGCGACGGCGGAAATTCTCTCGGGCGCCAACGATCTTTCCGAGCGTACCACCAAGCAGGCGGCGACCATCGCCGAGACCTCCTCCACCATGGCACGGCTCGCCGGCACGGTGGCGGAGAACGCCAAGCAGGCGGCAGCGGCGAGCGGCAATGCTGCCGATGTCAGTCGTACCGCCGAAGAGGGCGGCGAGGTGATGCGGCAGGCCACCGAGGCGATGGAGCGGATCACCCAGTCCTCGGGCAAGATCTCCAACATCATCGGGCTGATCGACGACATTGCCTTCCAGACCAACCTGCTGGCGCTCAATGCGTCGGTCGAGGCCGCCCGCGCCGGTGACGCCGGCAAGGGGTTTGCCGTGGTGGCGGTAGAAGTTCGCCGCCTGGCCCAGTCGGCCGCCAGTGCGTCGAGCGAAGTGAAGGTGCTGATCGAGCAGTCCGGCGTCGAAGTCGCGGGCGGCTCGAAGCTCGTGGCCGAAGCGGCCCGCAAGCTCGAGGCCATGCTCGACGGTGCCCGCACCAACCACGCGCTGCTGCAGGGCATCGCCCAGCAGAGCCGGGATCAGGCATCGTCCATCGACGAGATGACCGGCGCTGTCCGCACGCTCGACGAGATGACCCAGCACAACGCCGCGCTGGTAGAAGAGACCAACGCCGCGATCGAGCAGACCGAGGCCCAGGCCAACGAACTCGACCAGGTGGTCGCGGTGTTCACTGTCGCCGAAGCGTCCGGCTCGGCGCAGCCGGCGGCCCGCTCACAGCGACGTCCCGCGCCGCGTGTCGTGGGCAACCTCGCCGTCAGCCAGGACTGGAGCGAGTTCTGAGGTGAGGGGCTCTGCCTAGCGCAGCGCCTCTGTGACCAGTGCCCTGGCGTGCAGATCGGTGGTGTCGTAGGTCGGCAGCGGGCTGACGCTGTCGTCGATCAGCATGCCGATCTCGGTGCAGCCGAGGATGACGGCCTCGGCGCCCCGGGCCTTGAGACGGGTGATCGCATCCACGTAGATGCGCCGTGACTCGTCGCGCACGATGCCGAGGCACAGTTCCTCGTAGATGATGCCGTTGAGGTTGGTGATGCCCACGTCCGGCACCAGCACCTCGAGCCCGCGCGCTTCCAGCCCCTCGATGTAGAAGCGCTTCTCCATGGTGAAGCGCGTGCCCAGCAGGCCGACCTTGCCGATGCCGTCGGCCAGCAGGGCGTCGGCCGTCGGCGCGGCGATATGCACGAACGGCACGCTCAGCGCGGCGACGATCTGCGGGGCGCAGATATGCATGGTGTTGGTCGCGAGCCCGATGATCCCGGCGCCCTGCGCTTCGAGCGAGGCCGCGATGCTGGCGAGAATCCGACCAGCCCCCTCCCAGTCGCCGGCGCGCTGCATCGCCTCGATCCCGGCGAAATCCACCGAGTGGACGATCACCGGCGCCGAGTGCAGCCCACCGAGCCGCGCCGCGGTCTCGCGGTTGAGTATGGCGTAGTAGTGGGCGGTCGACTCCCAGCTCATGCCGCCGATCAGGCCGATAGTTTTCATGGCGCGTTTGTAGCGCGCGGCGGGGCGAGATGTGAAGGCGCTACAGGCGCTTGCGGAAGATGACCAGTTGCCTGGTCTCTTCGAAGCCCCAGGCGGAATGGCCGCTGAGCGAGCCGGTGTTCTCGGCTTCCACGTCCGAGCCCAGTTCCTTATAGCCGCGCGCCCGGGCCCAGACTTCGGCGGCAGCGATCAACGCCACACCGATGCCGGAACGGCGGTGCGAGGGGGCGACATAGATGCCTTCGACCCAGCCGACCGGGGCAGTGTCGAAACCGTCGCCCCTGGGCCGCTCGCCGACCTCGACAAAGGCCACGAGGCGCTCGCCGTCGAACGCCCCAAAGGCGGCAAGGCGACCGCCCGAGGCCAGGGTATCGGTGATGTCTGTGTCGAAGCTGCCATCGTCATCGCGCGGCCAGAGCGCAAAGCGCAGCGACCGCCATGCGACGCGGTCCGGCTCGCCGAGAGCCCTGATCTCAGCCATGGCGGAGCGTTTCCGGGATGTCGCGGAACGCGGCGATGATCTGCAGGTAGGCGTCGCGCTTGAACGGCACGATCAGGTCGGGCAGCGCCTCGAGCTTTTCCCAGCGCCAGCGGTCGAACTCGGCGGGGTGTGCGCCGCCGCCCGGTTCGGTGACATTGATCTCGGTCTCATCGCCGGTGAAACGGAAGGCGAACCAGCGCTGGCGCTGGCCGCGATACTTTCCCTTGAGCGCGATGCCCAGCGCCTCGTCGGGCAGGTCGTAGTAGATCCACTCGGGCGCCTCGGCGATCAGTTCCACCGAGCGGATCGAGGTCTCCTCGAACAGCTCGCGGTAGGCCGTGTCGAGCGGCTGCTCGCCCTTGTCGATGCCACCCTGCGGCATCTGCCAGGGCGCGCGGACCTCCGAACTGTCCTCGGGATCGTCCTCGGGCTTGCGGCGGCCGATGAACACGAGGCCATCGGCGTTGAAAATGGCGGTGCCCACGCAGTCGCGATAGGGCAGGGTTTCGCGGTCAACCATTGGTCTTTTCCATCAAGGCACTGGCCGGGACGATCACTATCCCCTTGTCCTCGAGCCCGCGAGCCCATTCGGTGACCACTTCGATCGAGACCGGCAGGGCCGAAACGATGCCGATGGCCGAGCCGTTGCGGCGCGCCTTGTCCTCCAACGCCTGCAACTGGGCGAGGATGGCGGTGCGCGAGGGGTTGGTGTCCAGCATTGCATCGACTCGGGCGAACGGCACGCGGTTGGCCCGCGCCAGTTGCGGGGCGAGCGAGCGGTTGGACGAGCCGTCGTCGAGGTAGCCGAGACCGCGCGCGCCCAGTTCTTCCATCACCGGCCCGAAATCGGCACCCGAGGCGGTGAAGCGCGCGCCCATGTTGTTGAGCAGTCCGACATAGCCGCCGAACCGGCTCATCACCTGAAACAGCTTGTTGAGGTTGTCGCGAGGCGCCTGGCCGGTCAGCAGGGTCTCGGGGCCCGGATCGTTGTCGGGGTAGTCGAAGGGCTCGAGCGGCACTTCCAGCAGCACTTCGTGGCCGCTGGTGCGGGCGCTGGCAACGCTGCGCGACAGGCCCTTGCCATAGGGGGCGAAGGCCAATGTCACTTCGGCGGGCAGCTTCGCGATCGCCTCGAGCGTGCCATTGGGGTTGATGCCCAGCCCGGAGACGACGATGGCGACGGTCGGTTTGCCGTCGGCGGCGGCAAGGCTGCCGGAGCCGCGGGAATAAGCGTCGAACGGCGTCACGCCGGTCGATGAGATCCGCGGGATCTGGCCGAACTCGGTTTCCTCGACCAGATCGGGGGCGATGCCGGACGGGTCGGCCAGCGCCATGTCGATCATGGCCCCGGACTCCGCGTCCGTGCCGGGAATGGCGATCATTTCGGGGTCGGCGGTGATGGTCGCCGGCATCGATGTCCCGTCCGACACGGCTCCGGCCACCGGGTTGGCGTTGACCGTCGAACTGATTGCAACTGTGGCCGAAGGCCTGCCGCCATCAGGCGTTTCGACCAGCAGCACGGTGGCGACGACGCCGATGCCGATGGCGCCGAGCAGGGCAAATGCGGTGCGCGCGATCGGCAGCCGGTACGCCCGCCGGCCTTCGTTCGCCTTCTCCTGCCGTGCCCGACGGCGGCTGAGCGGGGCACTGAGATCGGTCATGCCGGCATCCCGAAAAGCAACGGGGCGGCGAATCGGCCGCCCCGCAGGGAATTACTCTGGTCTGCCAGACGGTAACGAAGCGTTAACTGGCGGCGCTATCGGCCTTTGGCGGGTAGGCCGAGTTGGTTTCCTCGCCGTTGATCAGCTTCAGCGCGAACTGCAGCTGGTTGTCCTCCTCGGCCTCGGCCGGGACATAGACGGAGGACCCGACGGTGGCGTTCTCCTGCGTACCGCCGCCGATCTGGCCGGGCAGTGCCACTTCGCCGAGGATTTCGTCGCGGCCCTTGAACTCCTCCGGTACGTCCTGGGTGATGAGGATGTCGGGCTGGATGCCGGAGGCCTGGATCGAGCGGTTGTTCGGCGTGTAGTAGCGCGCCGTGGTCAGCCGCATGGCGCCATCGGCGCCGAGCGGGATGATCGACTGCACCGACCCCTTGCCGAACGAACGGGTGCCGACGACCGTGGCGCGCTTGTGGTCCTGCAGGGCGCCGGCGACGATCTCGGCGGCGGAAGCCGAGCCACCATTGATCAGCACGACCATCGGGATATCGGTGATCTTCTGGTCGAGGTCGTCGGGGCGGGCGTCATAGCGCGAGCTTTCGCTGTCCAGCCGGCCGCGGGTCAGCACCACGGCGCCCTGGCGCAGGAAGGCGTCCGACACGAACACGGCCTGGTCGACGAGGCCACCCGGGTTGTTGCGCAGGTCGAGCACGATGCCCTTGGGCGCCTTGCCAAGCTGCTTGTACGCGTCGTCGATCGCCTTGCGAACGCCGGGGAAAGCCTGCTCGGAGAAGCGGGCGAGGCGGATCACCGCAATGTCTTCCTGCATGGTCAGGCGCGCGGCGCGGGTGGCGATGATGTCGCGGGTCAGCTCGAACTCGAGCGGTTCAGCGACGCCCTCACGGATGACGGTGATCTTGATGGTCGTGCCGACCTGGCCGCGCATCTTGCCGACCGCCTCGTCCAGCGACATGCCCTGGACCTGCGTGCCGTCGAGTTCGACGATGAAATCGCCGGCGAGGATACCGGCCTTGGCGGCCGGGGTCTCGTCGATGGGCGACACGACCCGGATCGCGCCATCCTCCATCTGCACCTCGATGCCGAGACCGCCGAACTGGCCGGAGGTGTCTTCCTGCACGTCGGCGTAGTCGATCGGCTCCATGTAGTCGGAGTGCGGATCGAGCGAGGTCAGCATGCCACGCAGCGCGGCGTGGATCAGCTTCTTCTCGTCGGGGGCCTCGACATATTCGGCGCGGATCCGGTCGAACACTTCCCCGAACAGCGACAGGTCAGAATAGATCTCGTCGGCCGTGCGCGGCGCTGTTTCGGCCGGCGTTGCTGCCTGGTCCTGTGCGATCAGCGGGGCACACGCAAGGCCCAGGCCGAACAGCACGACGGCGGAGACGGCAGTACGGAATGGCGTCAGGCGCATAAACTTCTATCCACTCTGGGTTGGAGTTGCCGCTGCCGCCCACCATCCTGTGGGGTCGACGGGCTCGTTGTTCTTTCGCATTTCAATATAGAGCGTCGGTCTTGAGACACCAGCACTGGTCGCGATCGTACGGCCAATTGTCTGTGATCCCATGGCGCCGACAGGCTCTCCCATCATCACGAACTGCCCGATGCGGACGTCGACCTTTTCGAGGCCGGCGAGCAGCACCGTGTAATCCTGACCGGCATTGAGAATGACGATCTTGCCATAATTGAGGTAGTCGCCAGCGAACAGCACCCAGCCATCGGCCGGCGATACCACCTGGGCGTCGGCGCGCGTCACCACCGACAGGCCGCGCGAGATGCCGCCAAAGCCATCGCCGGCGCCGTATTCGATCACAGTGACGCCGGACGAGGGCATGGCGAGGAAGCCCCTTGCCTGCACGAAAGGCAGCGCCGGCTGGGTGCGGTCCGGGTTGGCGAGGGCCATCTTGATGGTCTGCTGGTCGAGCGCCGGGGCGGTGCCGCCATTGTTGGCCGCCTCGGTCGCCTGCGCGGCGGTGGCAACTGCAGCGGCACGGGCGGCGAGGTCGTCGATGAACTGCCGCAGCGAGGTGGCCTTGTCGGCCAGCGCCTGCGCTTCGGCCTCCTCACTGGCGAGCGCGGCGGTGGCGAGGTTCTCGGATTGCTTGCGGGCGGCGATCAGGCTGCCGATCCGCAATTGCTCCTCTTCGAGCACCTGCAGGTTGGCCTCGAGCTTTTCCTGCTGCTCCAGCGCGGCGGCCTTGATGGCACCCAACTGGTTGAGGTCGGCCGTGACGGTTTCGGCCCTGTTGCGCAGCTGCGGCACGATAGCGGCGATGAGCAGGGCCGAGCGGGCGCTGTCGAGCGCATTGTCGGGGTTGATCATCAGGGCCGGCGGCGGGTCGCGAGAGATGCGTTGGAGCGCGGCCAGCACGCTCGAAATGTTCTCGTCGGCGCCATCAAGGCGGCCGCGCACTTCGAACTCCTGCACGATCAGGTCACCCATGCGGTCCTCGAGTACGGCAATGTCTGCCTCGGCGAGCTTCACCCGCTGGGCGGCAGCGATCAGGGCAGCGTTCTGCCGTGAGCGGTCGCCCTGCATCGCCTCGATCTCCCGCTTCAATGCGTCAGCGCGCTCCTTCGAAACGGTGATCGAGGCCTCGATGTCGGCGAGGGCCTTCTGCTGCGTCTCCAGTTCCGGCGTCGCCGCCGGCTGGGGGGCGGCAGAGGTGACAGTGGGGTCGATGGCTTCGGCAGGATCGACGGGCGCCGTATCGTCGATCGAGGGGCGGAGGGTCAGTTCCTCGCCCGCAGCAGGCGTAGCCGGTGCCGTCTGGGCGAACGCGGCCGGACCCAGCGCGAGCGCCAGCACGGCGCCTGCCACAAGTGCCCTGGTCGACCAGCCCGCTGCCGGCATCAAACTCCCCGATCCGCTCGAATCATCTGTCGCACTCTAGCCCGAATGAATGCAAGCGCGGCGAATGGAAGATCGGTGCGGCCCTTTGATGGCGCGCCTACTCCCGGTGATAGGGGTGCCCCGACAGGATCGTCGTCGTCCGGTACAGTTGCTCGGCCAGCATGATGCGCACGATCTGATGCGGCCAGGTCAGCGGCGAGAAGCTCAACGTCAGGTCGGCGCCCGACAGCAGGTCGCGGCCATGTCCATCCGCGCCGCCGATGACGAAGCTGACGGCCGCGCGCCCATCGTCGCGCCAACGGCCAAGCTGCGTTGCAAAGGCCTGCGACGAGATAGATTTGCCGTGTTCGTCGAGCACAACGCGCACGCCCTCGGGCAAGGCCGCGGACAGCGTCCGCGCTTCCTCGTCCTTGCGCGCATCGGCAGAGCCGGCGCGGGATTCGGCGAACTCAAGCACATCGAAACCGGTGAGCGCGAGCGCCTTGCCCGACGCCCGGGCCCGGTCAAGGTAGCGCGAGACCAGCTCGCGCTCAGGGCCCTGCTTCATCCGGCCGATGGCGGCGATGGCGATGCGCACTGCGTCGAAGGGTCAGCGCCCGTCGGGAGCGAAGTCCACGGCCCACATCTTTTCGATGTTGTAGAACTCGCGCACTTCGGGGCGGAAGATGTGGACGATGACGTCGCCGGCATCCACCAGCACCCAGTCGGCATGCGGCAGGCCCTCGACACGTGGCTTGCCGAAGCCGCCATCGCGCAGCGCGGTGACCAGCTGGTCGGCGAGAGCGCTGACGTGACGGTTCGACCGGCCGGACGTGACGACCATGTGATCGGTCAGCGACGACTTGCCGGTGATGTCGATCGACACCGTCTGCTCGGCCTTGGCATCGTCGAGGCTCTTGAGCACCAGGTCGATCATGGCGTTGTCATTGGCGAGCTCCGCGACGGGCTCGATAGCCGGGGCGGGGGCGGGTTTCTTTCTGGGTGATGCCATCAGCAAATGGCCTCAGCCCATGCGTAAGCACGGGTCATGCTTGTTTCAGCTATCCTTGGTTGATCGGTATAGGGAACGCTAGGTGCGTAGCTATTGCCGTGATCCCATCCAGAGTGGCTTAAAACCACTACTCTTCTAATATGACGCTTCGGGCATCGTTTCGCAAGGCTGGGCGCTTGCATCAATTTGCCGGAGCCTTGTTGCGGGCACGGATGGCGCTGGAAGATTGCTTCGAGGTGATCCCGTGGAGGTAAACCCAGGCCGGTGTATCCCGCCCCGCCAGCACCTCCGCCTCTGCCTCCGGCAGCCGGTACGGCTTCAGCGCGACCGCGGCGCGCGAGGCGGTGGCCCGCAGCGTCGAGCCCGGACGGGCATAGACGGCGATCGGCATCAGTCGCGCGATCGTCTCCCAGCGCTCCCAGCGATCGAACTGCGCCAGGTTGTCGGCGCCCATGATCCACACGAAGCGGCTGCCCTCGCAGGTGCGCGCCAGCCATTCGAGCGTATCGACGGTGTAGTGGAAATCGTGCTTCGCCTCGAAGGCGGTCACATGGATGCGCGGGTTCGCCGTCAGCGCTCGCGCCGCCTCGACGCGCTCGGCCAGCGGGGCGAGTTCGGAGTGGTCCTTCAACGGATTGCCGGGCGAGACCAGCAGCCACACCGCATCGAGCGCCAGCCGCTTAAGGCACTGCTCGGCCACCAGCCGGTGACCCTCGTGGATGGGGTTGAAGCTGCCGCCAAACAGCCCGATCCGCATGCCGGGGGCATGCGGCGGCAGGGCGGTGAGCGCCGCGGGATGGGCAGCTGAGGTCAAGGCCGTGTCTGCCCCGTGCCTTCGATCAGGTACTTGAACGAGCAGAGCTGATCGACCCCGACCGGACCGCGCGCATGGAACTTGCCCGTCGCGATGCCGATCTCGCCGCCGAAGCCGAACTCGCCGCCATCGGAAAACTGGGTGGAGGCGTTGTGCAGCAGCACGGCCGAGTCGATCTCGTTGAACCACCGCGCCACCGCTGCCGGGTCCTCGGTGATGATCGCCTCGGTGTGGTGCGACGAGTACTTGCCGACATGCGCGATGGCCTCGCCGACATCGGCCACCACCTTCACCGAGATGATGGCGTCCTCGTACTCGGTCTGCCAGTCCGTTTCGGTCGCCGCGATGGCCTCCGGGATCAGCGCCATCACCGTCGCATCGCCGCGGATCTCGCACCCCTTCGCCACCAGCGCATCGATCACCGGCTTGAGGTGGGTATCGACCACGTCGCGATGCACCAGCAGCGTCTCGGTCGCCCCGCAGATGCCGGTCCGGCGCATCTTGGCGTTGAGGGTCACCGATACGGCCATGTCGAGATCGGCCGACCTGTCGATGAAGGTGTGGCACAGGCCCTCGAGGTGGGCGAAGACCGGCACCCGCGCCTCGTCCTGCACCCGCGCTACCAGCGTCTTGCCGCCGCGCGGCACGATCACGTCGATGGCGCCGCCCAGCCCGCGCAGCATATGGCCGACCGCGGCGCGATCGGTGGTGGGGACGATCTGGATCGCGTCCTCGGGCAGCCCGGCCTCGCGCAGCCCCGCGACCAGGCAGGCATGGATGGCGCGCGTCGAGTTGACGCTGTCCGAACCGCCGCGCAGGATCACCGCGTTGCCGGCCTTCAGCGTCAGCGCGCCGGCGTCCGCGGTGACGTTTGGGCGACTCTCGAAGATCACGCCGATGACGCCGAGCGGCGTCGCGACGCGGCGGATCTGCATGCCGTTGGGCCGCGTCCATTCCGCCAGCACCCGGCCGACCGGATCGGGCAGGTCGGCGATGGTACGCAGCCCCTCGATCATCGCGTCGATGCGCTTGTCGGTGAGCAGCAGCCGGTCGAGGAAGGCCTTGCTGATCCCCCTGCCCTCGGCGGCCCGCATGTCGAGCGCGTTGGCGCTCATGATGTCGTCGCGGCGGTCGTCGATGGCGTCGGCGGCAGCGTGCAGCGCCTTCACCTTCAGGGCCGGGTCGGCGAAGGCGAGGGTCGCGGCGGCGGCGCGGGCACGGCGGCCAAGCTCCAGCATGGTGGCTTCAAGGCCGTCGGTCGTGACGTCGAGCGCGCTCATACCTTCGCCTCCAGGCCCATCAGCACCACCATGTTGTCGCGGTGCACCATCTCCGATCGCGTGCCGATGCCGAGCAGTTCGGTGGCGCGGGCGGAGTTCTTGCCCTTGACGAGGTCGGCCTCATCGCGCCTTAGCGTCGCCAGTCCGCGGGCGATCTCGCGCCCATCCGGATCGTAGATCGCCACGGCCTCGCCGCGCTCGAAGTCGCCGGCCAGCCGGGTGACCCCGATCGGCAGCAGGCTCTTGCCCTCGCCGAGCGCCCGCGCCGCGCCTGCATCGACGTGCACGGCGCCCTTCAGTTCCAGCGTTCCCATGATCCAGCGCTTGCGCGCCTGCGCGCGGGTCTCGACGGGGGCGAACAGCGTGTGCCGGCCGCCTTCCATCAAGGCCTGCAGCGGATGGTTCTCGGTCCCCTTGGCGATGATCATGCCGGTCCCGGCCTGGGTCGCGATCCGGCCCGCCTCGACCTTGGTGGTCATGCCGCCGCGGCTCAGGTGGCTTGCCGCGCCGCCGGCCATCGCCTCGATCTCGGGCGTGATGGCGGCGACGAAAGGCAGGTGCGTGGCGTTGGGGTCCTTGGCCGGCGGCGCGGTGTAGAGCCCGTCGATGTCGGACAACAGGATCAGGCAGTCCGCCTCGATCATCGTCGCGACGCGGGCGCTGAGCCGGTCATTGTCGCCGTAGCGGATTTCCGCCGTGGCAACGGAATCGTTCTCGTTGATGATCGGCACTGCGCCGAGGCTCAGCAGCGTCGAGATGGTGGTGCGCGCGTTGAGGAAGTAGCGCCGCTCCTCGGTGATGTTCGGCGTCAGCAGGATCTGCCCGGTGGTGATGTCATGCTTGCCGAGCGCCGAAGCCCAGGCCTGCGACAGGGCGATCTGGCCGGCGCTGGCCGCGGCCTGGCTCTGCTCCAGCGGCAGCACCTTGGCGTCGAGGCCGAGCAGCCGGCGGCCCAGCGCGATGGCGCCGGACGAAACGATCACCAGCGACACGCCCCGCGCCTTCAGCGCTGCGAGGTCCTCGGCCAATGAGGCGAGCCAGTCGGCGCGCAGCTTGCCGGTCTTGCCGTCCACCAGCAGGGCGGAGCCGATCTTGATGGTGAGGCGCCGGTAGGGCGCGAGCGCGTCCTGTTGTTCAACAGCTTGCTGCATCAGGGCACCCAGGTCGGCTCGTCCTTGCGGCGCTCGCGTTCGGCCACGGCGGCCTTGTCGGCGTCGATCACGCCCAGCACCTTCCACAGCACGTCGGGCACGTTGATACCGGTGGCGCCCGAGGCGGTGAACACTTCGCCCTTGCTGGCGCGCTTCAGCAACTTCAGCTTTTCCTTGATCTCGTCCTCGTCGAGCGCGTCGATCTTGTTGAGCACCAGGATCTCCGGCTTTTCAGCCAGCATCTCGGAATAGGCGGCGAGCTCGTGGCGGATGGTCTTGTAGGCGAGCTTCACATCTTCCTGGGTGCCGTCGATCAGGTGCAGCAGCACCGAGCAGCGCTCGACATGGCCGAGGAAGCGGTCGCCGAGCCCCAGGCCTTCATGCGCGCCTTCGATCAGGCCGGGAATGTCGGCCATCACGAACTCGCGCTCGCCCACGCCGACGACGCCGAGGTTGGGGTGCAGCGTGGTGAACGGATAATCGGCGATCTTCGGTCGCGCTGCCGAAACGGCGGCGAGGAAGGTGGATTTGCCGGCGTTGGGCAACCCTATCAGCCCGGCATCGGCGATCAGCTTGAGGCGCAGCCAGATCCACTTCTCGATGCCTTCCTGGCCCGGGTTGGCGCGGCGCGGTGCCTGGTTGGCGGAGGTCTTGAAGTAGGCGTTGCCGAAGCCGCCATTGCCGCCGGCCAGCATCACCAGTTCCTGGCCGACTTCGGTAAAATCGGCGATCAGCGTCTCGTTGTCTTCCTCGAACACCTGGGTGCCCACCGGCACCTTGAGGATCACGTCGTCGCCCTTGCCGCCATGCCGGTCCTTGCCCATGCCATGGTGGCCGGTCTGGGCCTTGAAGTGCTGCATGAAGCGGTAGTCGATCAGCGTGTTCAGCCCGCCGACGCAGCGGACGATGACGTTGCCGCCGCGTCCGCCATTGCCGCCGTTGGGGCCGCCGAACTCGACGAATTTTTCGCGCAGGAAGGAGACCGCACCGGCACCACCGTTTCCGGAACGCACGAAGACTTTGGCCTGGTCGAGAAATTTCACTGCTTTGTTCTTTCAATTGCAGCGCGCCCGGGGTCGAAACTTCCCCGCCGCGCCCCTAACGATGCGCCGCCCAGGCGTTTCGTGTCAGTTGGGTGTCGATATGGCGCACCTCCTCCCCGCGCGCAAGGCAAAGCCGCGAGGAGAGGCCGGTCTCGACGAAACCCAGCTTCTTCTGGATGGCGAGCGACGGCTTGTTGAAGTGGAACACGCCCGAGGCGAGCGTGTCGGCATTGGTGGCGGTGAAGTACCACTCGAGCGCGCCGCGCACCGCCTCGCTCATGAAGCCGCGGTTCCAGAACGGCTGCGCTAGCCAGTAGCCGATCACCGTGCCTTCGACGTCGCTGTGGAACCCCACATGGCCGATCAGTCCCTCGCCGGGCAACTGGATGGAGAAGCCGGTCTCGCCCGCCGGGGTATCCGGCCGCCAGGTCCTGAGCCAGCCCTTGGCGTCGGCGAGGCGGTAGGGGTAGGGCACGCGGCTCAAATTGCCCGACACGGCGAAGTTGTCGAGGAAGCGGGCAATCCGCTCCGCGTCGGACATGACGGGCTGCCGCAGCACCAGGCGGGCGGTGGTGAGGGTCACATCCATGATCTGCTCTTCAACCCTGATTTGGCGGCCTCGTAGTCGACGCGGCTCAGTGTGGTTCGGATGTGCGGCACGTCGCGGCCATGGGATAGGGCGAAGCGCAGTTCTGTGCCCGGCCATTCGACGAACCCCAGCTTCTGCTGCACCTTGAGCGAGGCGGTATTGCCGACATGGGCACCGGATTGGACGATATCGTCGGGCAAGGCATCGAAGTGCCAGTCGAGCAGCGCGGTGCATGCTTCGGTCATCAGGCCGCGACCGTGGCAATGGCGAGCGAGCCAGAAGCCGAGTTCGCTCTGGAGGCTGACGAAGCCGATCATGCCTTCGCCGGGAAGTTCTATGCCAAAGTGCGCGTTGGTTGGCCGAGGTGGCTGGCGAGTCGCCAGCCAGGCGCGCGCATCCGCCTCGGTGTAGGGGTACTGTACGCGGGTGAGGTACCGGACGATCTCGTAGTCGTTGAACCCCGCCACGACAGCCGGAATGTCCGCCTCGGTCGGACGACGCAGGATCAGCCGCTTGGTGGTGAGGGTCACATCCATTTGGGCTGCTCGCGTTCGAGGAAGACGACCGGCACATCGGCCGTACGGGCAATCGGGTCGGGGCGCTCGCCGGTCCGTTTGAACCCGGCTTTTTCGAGCACATTGAGCGAGCCGGTATTGGTCTTGAGGGCGCGGGCGATCAGCCGGGGATAGAGCCCGGTAGCGAAGGCCGCTTCGAGCAGCCCCTTCAGCGCCTCGCTCATGATGCCCTTGCCCCAGTAGGGTTCGCCCAGCCAGTAGCCGACCTCCGGAGGCTGGCCGGCATGATACGAGAAGCCGACCACGCCGATGAACTGGTCCTTCAGCGTGATCGCATAGGGGCGCTCGTCCGGCCGCTGCGCGAAGATCTCGACGAAGGCGATGCCGTCGGCCCGCGTATAGGGGTTGGGCAGCCGCGCCAGCACCTCGTAGATTCTCTTGTTGTCGGCCAGCTTCACGAGGTCCGCGACATCGCCGCGGATCGGGGCGCGCAGCGCAAGCCGAGGCGTCTCGATGCGGTGGGGCAGCGCATCGCGCTGCCGCCGCGCCGCGAGTTTCGCAGTGGCTTCGGCGAGGGCCTTCGCCTGGGCGGCCGGACCGATCAACTGGGTCCGGCGCTTCGGCAGAGACGCGTCGTCGTCATCGACCTTTGCCATCACGCGATACTCCGCTCGAGGTCGAGCATCCGCCTGCGGTTCTCGGTCCAGACGATCACCTCGCCGTCGCGCAACGCGCGATAGCGCAGGCCCTGGCCGGCGAGGTGCCGGGTGGCCCGCTCGGCCGCCGCAGTCTCGGGATGGGGCGAGCGATAATGCGGCACGATCGCGTGGTCGATCAGCCCCAGCCCGTCCCAGACGGTCTCGGGGTCGTAGCCGTGCGGCACGGCACCGGCGTCATCGAACAGCTGCATGCCGCCCAGCCCCGGCCCCGCCACCACCGCACCGGCCCCGAAGCCGCCATAAACGATCTCGTCACTGTCGAGCATGCGGGTGATGAGGTCATCGAAACCCGACGCCTTCATGGCACGCCGCAGCACGAAGGTGTTGCCGCCGGTCACCCAGACCAGGTCGTATTCCGCCAACGCCGCGGCAAGGGCCTCGGGTCGGCCGAAATACTGCCGCAGGTCGAGCCGGGTGACGCCGATGCCGAGCGAGGCCAGTTCAACGGCGGGATCATACACTTCGCTGCGGTGCATCTCACGCGCTGCCTCGGAAGAGAGGTCGAGCGCGTTCTCGATCAGCGCGGCGCGCTTGCCGCTTCCCAGTAATGCCAGGAGCGAACCGGCCCGATCGCCGACCCGCCAGGAACTCAAATACAGTCTCATTTCTACCGCCCTCACAGCGAAAAAGACAAAAGGGGAACCATGAACTGGCTCCCCTTGGGTCTTATTCACAGGGCGGACTGCCTAGTCGCCTTGCCGGGGAGCTGGTCTCCGGCAGGGGTCACAAGGCCTCACCGGGTTATTCTGCTGCTTCTGCTGCCGGCATTACCGACACGAAGACTTTCGAATTGGCGCGGGTTTTGAACGCCACGGTGCCCGGAATAAGGGCGTAGATGGTGTGGTCGATGCCCATGCCGACACCCGTGCCCGGATGCCACTTGGTACCGCGCTGGCGGATGATGATGTTGCCGCCGACGACAGCTTCGCCGCCGAACTTCTTGACGCCGAGGCGTCGGCCAGCCGTGTCGCGACCGTTGCGGGAGGAACCGCCTGCCTTCTTATGTGCCATGGTGCTAGCTCCTTATTCTTTGTCGTCGGCCTTGGCGGCCTTCTTGGCCGCCGGCTTCTTGGCGGGCTTGTCAGCCGCCGCTTCAGTGGTCTCGGTCTTCGGAGCCGCCTTCTTGGCCGGGGCCTTCTTCGGCTTGGCCTCGACGACGGGCGCTTCGACTGCGATGGCCGGAGCAACGGCAGCAGCGCGCGCTGCCTTCTTCTTCGCGGCGGCCTTGGTCGGAGCCCTGCCGGTCACCGACGGTGCGACGCCGCTCTCTGCCAGAGCCGCTAGCTTCTTTTCATAGCGGGCCTTGGCAATCTGATCGACCTCGGTGGTCGGCTTGGCGCCGCCCGTGAGGATCTCGGTGATACGAACCGTCGACAGGCGCTGGCGATGGCCGTTGCGGCGATCGTAGTGCTGGCGGCGTTCCTTCTTCAGGATGATGACGGTACGTTCTTTTTCCGTGACGATGAACTGGGCCGCGACCAGCGCGCCCTCGACCAGCGGAGCACCAACGGTGACGGCATCGCCCTCACCCACCATCAGGACCTGGTCGAACGTGACCACGTCGCCGGGCTCGCCCGCGATCTTTTCGATCTTCACCACATCATTGGCGGCAACCTTGTACTGCTTGCCACCGGTCTTGATCACTGCAAACGTCATTCGCGTGCCGGGGAGCTCCCGGCCTCCATGGTTTCGCGCCCTGTGGCGCCGCAGGCGATTGCCTGTTCCTGCGGGCTTCCGAGTAGTCTGCCGGCTTTTAGTTTTGTCGCGCTTTCGAACCGGAAAAGTCTGCAACTTTTCCTGAAAACGCTCCAGTACCGGCGGCGGCCTCGAGCAGCGGTTGAACAAATCAAAAATGCGCGCCAGTTCGCCCAGCACGCAAGTCGGAGCGGTGTATGACGGTTGAGGGTGCGTGAGTCAAGCAGCAGCGGAGGGCGCGGACGGCGATTTCAGCGCCCGCGCAGGCCTCAGGTTGCGGCCGGATAGAAGGCGGCAATCCGCACTTCAGCCGCGTCACCGACGAGTGTCGTGAACTGATCGACGTCGGAGTCGCCGAAGTGATAGGGGTAGACGACGGTCGGCTTGAACGCCTTCACCGCATCGGCCGCCTGGGTCACGTCCATCGTGTAGGGCAGGTTCATGGGCAGGAAGGCCACCGCGATGTCGGTCAGCGCCCGATCTCCGGGATGTCCTCGGTGTCGCCGGCGACATAGACCTTCTTGTCGGCGAAGGTGAACACATAGCCGTTGCCGACGCCCTGCGGATGGTACTGCTTGCGGTCCTCGGTGATGTTGTAGGCGGGGATGGCATCGACAGCGATGCCGTTCACAGTGGCGCTGTCACCGTTCTTCATCGCCGTGGCCCGGGATTTCAGCGCCTCCGGCAGTTTCGAGAAGACGTCCTCGTTGACGTAGATAGGCACCGCAGCGCCGGCCAGCGTCACGAGGTTTGCCTCGTTGTAGTGGTCGCCATGAGCGTGGGTGATGAAGATCGCGGTCGGGGCCGGCAGGCCCTCGAAGCTGTTCTCGGCCGGATCGACGTAGAACACTTCGTCGCCGAAGCTGAGCGCGAGGCTCGCATGCATCACCGGATGGATACCGATGTCGCCGCCCGAGGTGGCGATGGTCTCGGCGGTCTCCTGGGCGAAGCCGGGGCGGATGGTGGCAAGCAGGGGCAGGGCGGCAAGCCCGGCCAGGATGGTACGACGCTGCAATTCAATCTCCCTTAGTTCGGTCGGATGGCGATGAGCTTGTCGCGCAGGCGCGCAGCTTCAGCTGACTCGCTAACCAGGACCCGGGGCTTGTGTTCCGCCTGCCAACGGGAAAGTGACCAGTCGTCAGCATTCGTGGGCACGGCGACGACCGGCAGGTAGGCGTCGGCCTCGTGCAATTCCGGCTCGTCCACCAGCATGGCAGCGATCGGCGCGCGCCGATATTCGTCACCCTCATAGGCATCGAGCAGGTCGCGTTCGAACGGGGAGAGGCCGGTGATCAGCAGCCCCTCTGCCGCCGCGCCCGGCATGCGCACCAGCGCCGGATAGATGCGGTTGGGATAGTGCACCGCCCTGAAGCCAGGTGCCCGCGCCGGGTGGATCGTCCCCGGCCGCAATGACCGCCCGAGCACGGCGGCCAGCAGATCCGGATCGCGCAGCGTGCCGTAGGCGAAGAGGGGAAGGGGAAACGCGTTCATCGACCGTTTATCCGCCGTTCAGTTGCATCAGGTTCCGCGCTGTTCATCGGCGTTCATCCGGGCGGCGGTGGCGTGGCGTTTCAGTGATGCCGGTAAGACACAATAGAGTGTTGCAGGCGTCCGGTTGCTATGCCATAAGCCCGCCCGTCTCGACCAGCCGCTCACGCGGTACGGGCACGACCTCGCGGAGAGGTGGCAGAGTGGTCGAATGCACCGCACTCGAAATGCGGCGTGGGGGCAACTCCACCGGGGGTTCGAATCCCTCCCTCTCCGCCACTTGCCCTCGCGAAAGCGTTCTCCCGATCCGGCTGTGGCCGGATTTTTCCGTTGTTTTCGGGGGTTATGCGGGTGGAGCTGTTAACCGGCCGCAGCGCAAGAAGCCTCGGAAGCGTTCTCTCCGGGCCGATATTCTCCGGACCTGTTAACCGCACGAGGTCCGGTTCGTTTCAGGTATCAAATTGATATTCAACAATTTTCAGCGTGATTTTGACATTGTTCGGCGTTCAGTTCCGATTGGATAGAAAAGGAACCGGGATCGGAAATCAGGCGGCTGCACCCTTGCCCGGGGTCCCAGACAACAAAAGGCCCGCGAACGGGCCTGCCAGAGGCCGACACATCGAAAACTCTATGTTATTCAACGCTTTCTGCCGACAGCTGTGCTGCAAGATCATCAGCGACTAAAGCTGATAGCCTCGCCAAGGCATCACTCACGATGCGGCCCTGTGCGTTGATGCTCTCGATGATCTCCGTCGGCGTGCGATTGTCAACTTGGGCCACGACGCTCGGATTGACGGCCTTCAAATCGAACACTGCCGCGTCGATGTTTGCAGCCTGCGTCTCAAGATCGCGGTAGGCTTTCTCCGCCTCTGCGATCTTGATGTTCAGCGCATCGATAACCTCACCAGCAGCTTTGCCCTTTTTCAAGCGCTTGAGGTCTTCCTTGAGGTCGACAACTTCGTCCTTGAGCTGCCTTGCCCGATCGAGGAGAGGCTTCATTTCCTCCCGAGCCTTTTCTCGACGCGCGGCGAAATCAACGGTCCAAGAGACCGGGCTGTCAGCGCCCGGCGTTCCCATCTGAGAAAGCATTCGGGCATAGCTCGGATATGGCGTGCCGGCATTTGCCTCGTCCTCTTGCCATTCTGCAGTCAGCGTCGAAGGCAGCTCAGCATCGGGCAGAACACTGCCGTCCTTGCCGAAGCCAAAATGGGCCAACGTAAGGGGCGTCTTCTTGCCCACCTTCACGTTCGACAGGTCATAGTACCAGATCTTTTGGGTTTTCTTGCCCTTGGTAAAGAACAGCAGGTTCGTCTTGACGCCCGCCCCGGCGGTCGAAAACACACCGCCTGGCAAGCTGACGATCGCCCAAAGGTCGCATTCATCGACCAGTTTGCGCTTGGTCTCAACGAAAGAGCTTTCATTCGTCCGAAACAGCATGCCTTCGTCCAGGACGATGGCGCAGGTGCCCTTCTGTGCCAACTCACCCAGAATATCCTGCACGAACAGGACCTGCGTGGAACTGGTCTCGAATGCGAAGTTCTTCTGGGCGTCCTTGCCTTCCTTTCCGCCAAAGGGCGGATTGGTCAGGATCACGTCGAACTGCTTCGGAGCCTTGTTGAACAGGGCGGCGTATGTCGCGCGGCGGGTCAGGGAGTTGCCATGCCACAAGTTGGGCTGGTCGATGCCATGCAGCACGAGGTTGGCCAGCGCGATCGGCAGCACCAGATTCTCTTTCTCGCGGCCGAAGAAAGTGTCGTGCTTCAGCGTCTCGATGTCCGTGCTCAGCGGGCTTGAACCGAGATTGCGTGCGATGTGTTCGTAGGCGATGGCAAGGAAGCCGCCAGTGCCGCAGCAGGGGTCGTAAACAGTTTGCCCAAGTTTGGGCTTCACCGTGTGGACCATGGCCCGGAT
>Ga0247835_1000825_pt1 | contig 41853 bp, 38 predicted proteins | sample LaCtaG_3_FD_189912 | JGI IMG/M metagenome (GOLD analysis project Ga0247835, IMG submission 189912) | Freshwater microbial communities from meromictic Lake La Cruz, Castile-La Mancha, Spain - LaCruzMarch2015_13.5m | ecosystem: Environmental > Aquatic > Freshwater > Lake | place: Spain: Castile-La...
CGAAGGCTTGGCCGATGGCGAACGGGGTCGCCTCGGGGAATTTCGCCTTGATCGCGGCGTCGACTTCGCTGCGCAGGGCGCCGACCGCTTTGGAGCGGGCGACTTTGCCCGACGTGTAGAGGGCGGCCTCAATGCGGTCGCCGGCCACGGCGTACGCGATTTCGAGCATGCCGGTGTCCACTGCAAGCGGCGGGTATTCGCGCTTGGGCTTGCCGGATTTGGCAGCCAACTCGCGCTGCATGGCGATGAGTTTGCGCACCGGTTCCTGCGCGAAATCGAGGGCGGCTTTGAAATCGGCCTCGGGCAGTTCGTCGCAGGCGCCTTCGATCATGATGACTTGGTCTTCTTTGCCGACGTAAACGAGGTCGAGGTCGCTCTGTTCACGCTGGGCGTGGGTCGGATTGATCACGAATTCGCCGTTGACCCGGCCGATGCGGACGGCGCCGATGGGGCCGTCAAACGGAATGTCCGAGACGGTCAGGGCGGCGGAGGCGCCGTTGATGCTGAGCATGTCGGGGTCGTTCTCGCCGTCGGCGCTGAGCATGATGGTGATGATCTGCGTCTCGAAGAAGTAGTCCTTCGGGAAGAGCGGGCGGAGCGGACGGTCGGTCATCCGCGCGGTGAGGATTTCCTTTTCGGATGGGCGACCTTCGCGCTTGAAGTAGCCGCCGGGGAATTGGCCGGCCGCGGCCGCCTTTTCCTTGTAGTCGACGGTCAGCGGGAAGAAGTCCTGGCCTTCGCGCAGTTTGGTTACCGAAACGGCGGTGACCAGGATGATGGTGTCGCCGGAGCGAACGGTAACCGCGCCGTCGGCGAGTTTGGCAATTTTGCCGGTTTCGAAGGTGATCTCATTTTGGCCGACGGGGCCCGAGATGATGGTGTGTGACATAGGGTGTATTTACGGTTTTTGGTTGGCGAACACCGGCCCCGTTTCATCCCAAAGCACAGGATGCAAGGCTCCACAGGGGAGACCTGAAGCCCAGGCTGGGGTCTGAAGGACGGGGACGTGCGTTCTGATGGCTGGCAAATGAACCGCCGCGAGCGCGGCGGTCCGGGTTATTTGCGAAGATTGAGACTTTCGAGGAGCTTGGTGTAGCGCTCGACGGCCGTGTCTTTCAAGTAATCGAGCAGGCTGCGGCGGCGGGCCACCATCTTGAGGAGACCGCGGCGGGACGAATGGTCCTTGGCGTTCCCCTTCAGATGCTCGGTCAAATGGTTGATGCGCTGGGTGAGGCGCGCGACTTGCACGTCCGCGCTCCCGGTGTCTTGATCATGCAGCGCCACGCTGCTCACGGCTTCCTTGGTCATAAATGCGAAATTGGGATATTAGCGGGAAAGCGGTGTGGGGCAAGGGGGAAGTTTGGAAAGAGAGGGCGGAAAGCGGAAACTGGTGGGCTGAGTGAGAAGGTGGGGCGGCTGGAGCCGAGGCTCGGCCAGACAGCATTAGCCTAAAACCGTAGTCGAAAGTTGAGTGATGAGAGCCGGAGTCCGCCGCGGCGGACTCCGGCTCTCACCCATAAACTCTCAAAGCTCTTGCTGGGGTAAACCGACATTAAATGGCACACCCTCCATTTGCAGCCTGGAGAACACCGTGGTTTCTGCAGGGTTCCGGCTCAAATTCGCGGGACGAGGGACCCGGTTTTCAGAGGTCTTAGCGCGGGACGCGGTTGATGCGCCAGCGGAGGTAGAGCACGCCGGCGAGCAGGGCAAAGAGTGTGCCAAGGAGGACGGTGTTCCAAGGAAAGGGCGGTGGCATGATCGTATCGACGAGGAGCACGGTGGTGGGAGGAAGATCGCCCGATGGTCCGGTCGGAACGGCGCGCCAGTAGGTGCGTGTCCCGGCGGGCAGGCCCTCGATGCGGGCCGCACACACCGTCAGCTTGCGTCCCTCGGATTCCGTCTCACCGAGGCCGAGGATTTCAACGGTCGCTTCGGGTGGGTCGAGGATTTCGAATTTGGGTGCGCCGGGGATGCCGGTTTTCGGATCAAGGGGGGCAATCATCGCGCCGCGTTCGAGGCGGAAGCCGCGGACGTCGAGTTCGCGCGCGAAGGCGATCTGCAGGAAGGCGCCGGTGCGTTCGGGTTTGCTGCCGGCGGACGCCATAGCGGTTTCTCGGCCATATCTGCGGGTGGTCGGGGGCGCGGCGGCGGAGGGCGCTAACCTGGTTCGCTCGGCCGCCGCGGGTGCCGGGCCGGGAGCAGGTTGGTCTGCGATGCCGACGATTTTGTTATCGCGGATGTGGAACGGAATCGAGACGGGGCGCGCGGCGCCGCCATCGGGTGTGGCGACCAGACGCCACTCATCGGTGCCGAGGCGTGACTCTGCGATGGGTTGTCGACCGGTGGGTGCTTCGTCGGAGGGCATCGCCGTGGGGTCAGATCTTACGATCGGCGTTTCGAGGAATTTGGTGATTCGGCCGGCCAAGCTCTGCAGCCACCCGAGCGGCCCTTCGTGTGGCGCAGGCGGATGGTAATCCTGCCACGCGCTACTGCTTTCCGTGCGGTGCTGGAGGGTGAAATCCTTCCAACCCGTTTTTTCGACCCAAGTGATGGCCGGACCTTCCGGGGTCGATGCGTAGCGGATGTCGGTGCTGAGGGCGAAGTCTGCTGGCCGGGGGGTGGGCGATGGTGTGGCTGATGGTGTCGGCGTGGGGGAACTGGCCGGGGCGATGCGTGCGGTGACCGGGATCGTGACCTCTTTTCCGCGGGAAGAGATGGTTATTTCGGCTGGAGCGGCTTGGTCCGGCTTGAGGCGCAGTTCCAGCGGGATGGCCATTTCTGTTCCGGGGGGAAGAGTGAAAGCTGTGGCGCCGCTGGCCGGACTGATTGATTCGGACGGAAGCAATTTGCCTTCGGCGGGTGTGCCCCCATCGTTGCCGAGGATCAAGGAAGCTCTGGCTACGGTCCCGGGTCTGACCTCCGCGAAGTCGGGTGGCGCGACAATACGGAGTGCGGCAGGAAGCGCGGGAGCGCTGAATTCGCGCAACTCGGCCTGGCCTTCACTTTCAAAGCGGACGCCGAATGGCGGCAGGTATTCTTTGCGCTCAGCCGGGATGCGCAGGATGACTTCCGCGCTTTCGCCCGGTCCGAGGGCAAAATCGGCAATGGCTTCGACGGGGCTCTCCGGCGGAAGGCCAATGGATATGGTGCGCGGACGCGCCGACTGGTTTTTTACCACGGCGGTGGCGATGCGTGATTGGTCCGGGTTGGCCGAGAATGTTTCCTCCGCTATCTCAAGAGCGAGCGGCGGAAGGCCCAGGCCTTTGAGGATGAGCAAGGCCGGATCGCCGGCGACCGGTTGAAGAGGGAAACGGAATTCGCCGGCCCGTTCCGGGGCAAAAAGCAGAGGGATGCGGGTTTTCTCGCCGCGGCGCAGAACAAAGCTGCCATCGTCCTCAAGAGTGAACGGTTCCGTTGGTCGGAGGAAACCGGTGAGGATACCGCCGCCGATGTTGGCCAACTCCACCATGCGCCGAGTCGGGGGATCTCCCGGCGCGGCCGGTCCGAAATCGAGCAACTCCGGCATGATGGACAGCACCGGGGTGGCGTCGATGATCTTGATGATGACGCGCCCGCGTCCGGTTCGTCCGGTGATCCCGGCCTTGACCTCGAACGCGAAGGTGTCGGTGACCGAATCCTCGTCGTCGCCGTGGGTGTAGGTGAGGTAGGCCGGACCTTGACGCTCGGGTCCATTGTATTGTTCGAGTCCCGAGAGCCTGCCGTGATCTGGCTTGGTCAGCGGGCGGGCGGTCAGCGGATTGAGGTTGCGTTCGAACCCGCGCAGCGGAATGCGCACGCTCCCTCCCCGCGCGACCTCCACTTCGACATTCTCGGCTTTGGGCGTGACGCGCTCCGGTTTTTTGGCCGGACTGTCCGTACTCTGCGCTGCGAGGAAAATCGCCAGACAGGCGAACAGGCGGGGACTCACCGGGCCACAGAAGCAAATGGGTTGGAAAAAGGCGAGCCGAACCCTATTTTGCGGTCCATGAGCGGAGTCTTCAGATGTGCGCTGGTGGCCGCGGTCTTGGTTGTCGCGCCGGCCGCGGCGGAGGAAGCGTCCGAACCCGCGCTTCGGGGGCCCGGCGAGTTGATCGTCGCGCAAGATCCTCCGAAGGTGGTGCCGCGCGTGTTGGACCGCGCGACTCCGGATAACACGCGGATCGTTGTCTCACTCGGCCGGCAGCGTGTTTATCTCTACGTGGACGAGGAAGTGGCGATCGACGCCCCGGTCTCCACAGGAAAGCGTCGCGGACAGACTCCGACGGGGGATTTCACGGTGATGCAGAAGGAGACAGAGCAAAGTTCGAATTTGCACGGGGATTTTGTCGATCGCGACGGCAATGCGGTCCGTCACGGTGCGAGCACCCGTATCGACGCGGCGCCGAGCGGCACCACATTCCGCCCGATGCCGGTGCGGTATTTTCTGCGTCTCGATGATGCCGGGCTCGCCCTGCATGCCGGGCGGCTGCCGGGTTACCCGTCAACGGATCGGGCGGTGCGTTTGCCGGTGGATATTGCGCCGCTGATTTTCCAGCGCGTCAAGCAGGACACGCCGGTGAAGATCGAGGAGTAGGGGGAGGACGGAGAGGGAGGAGACTCGAGGACTGAGTGACGGGTGGATCGCGCCGTCCCGGCGCGATCAGTAGGCGCGAAATCGTTTCAACGGCCGATATTTTTGAGCGGGGCGCCGGCGAGGAGTTTCTCTTCGATCGACTCGAGGGAGACTCCCTTGGTCTCGGGCACGAGGGCGAGGAAGAAGACGATGAAGACGGCATTGAGCGCGCCGTAGAGCAGGAAGGTGTTTCCGGGGCCGAGGGTGTTCAACATGGTGAGGAAGGTCATGCCGACAATGGCATTGGCCGTCCAGTTGGTTACCGTGCTGCAGGTGATGCCGAAGTCGCGTCCGGCCAGCGGGAAGATTTCCGCGCAGAGGATCCAGATGATCGGTCCGGCGCTCATGGCGAAGCCGATGATGAAGACGACGAGCGCGGCGACGGCGAGGTAGCTCATGGTCAGTCCTCCGTCCGCATTGGCGCCGATGCCAAGGTGGAAGAGGGTGCCGAGCGAGAGCATGCCGAGGCCCATGACGAGGAACCCGGCGAACATCATCGGTTTGCGTCCGAGCCGGTCGACAAATGCGATGGCGATGAAGGTGGCCAGCACGTTGATCGTGCCGATAAGGACCGTGCCCCACATTTGCTCGGCGGTGGTGTTGAAGCCGGCTTCCTGCAGGATGCGCGGGGCGTAATACATAATGACGTTGATGCCGGTGAATTGCTGGATGACCTGCAAGCCGACGCCGAGGAAAACGGCGCGGCGGAAGTTGCGGTTGTCGCGGAAGAGGGAAAAGCCCTTTTGTTTGATCCTGAGGCCCGCTTCAATCTCGGCGAATTCGCGTTCCGCCTCCGCATCGCTGTTGGCCAGACGGCGCAGCACTTGGAGCGCCTGGGGGCCGCGCTTCTTGAGCACCAGCCAGCGCGGGCTCTCCGGCAGAAAAAGCATACCGAGGAACATGAGCACGGCCGGCACGGCGATGATCCCGAGCATCCAGCGCCAGGGCATGGCGAAATAGGCATGCATGACCATTTGTCCGCGTCCGCCGGCCAGGGAACTGAGCGAGTGGCTCATTTCGGCGGCCAGAGGTTGGAGGTTGGCGTAGGTGGAGAAAAAGGTGTCGCTGAGAAAGGCAAGCACGATGCCGATGGTGATCATCAGCTGGTACATGGAAATAAGCGCACCGCGGACGTTTTGCGGCGCGATTTCCGAGAGGTAAAGCGGGGCGACAAACGAGGCCATGCCCACGGCGATGCCGAGGAAGAAGCGGGCGGCGATGAGCGCGCCGGCCGAAGGAGCCATGGAGCAGAGGATGGAACCGACGGCGAAGACCAGGGCGCTGATCAGGATGGTGCCGCGGCGACCGAGGCGGAGGGAAAAGAATCCGCTGATGAGCACGCCGAAAACCGCACCCCAGAGCAGGGCGCTGACAATTTTTTCCACGGTGTGGTCGTCGACGCCGAAATCCTTCTGGATGAATTCGTTCGCGCCGGAAATGACCCCGACATCGAGACCGAAAAGAAGTCCGGCCAACGCGGCAGTGAGGCCGACGAAGTAAACGATCGGTTTGGTTTTGCCTGAAATCGCCTGGGAGTTGGTTGACGAGGAGGGTGGTGGGACGGAGGACATGGTGGGGATGAGGGTTGGAGGGGTCAGATCCAGGTGCCGTCGGGGATCACGGCATTTTTCGGAATGATGACGATACCATCGCGGATGTAGTAGTTGTCGCCATCATATTCCGCGGGCTTGCCGTCCGGGCTGATCACCACGCGTTCGCCGATGCGGGCATTCTTGTCGACGATGGCGTCGTTGATTGTCGTGTTCCGTCCGATGCCGATGGGGGGTGTGCCGGGCGGAGCGGAGGTCTGCGATTCGTAGAAGTCCGCGCCCATCATGACCACATTGCGCAGCACGGCGCCGGTCTCGATGATGCTGCGGATCCCCACCACGCATCGCTCGAGGTTGGCCTCGGTGATGATGCAACCGTCGGAGACCACGGCGCGATGGATGGTGGCGCTGTTGATTTTGCTCGCGGGGAGAAAACGCGGACGCGAGTAGATGGCGGCGTCGTGCCGGTAAAAACTGAAGGCCGGCTCGACTTCGGAGAGGGCGAGATTGGCTTCGAAAAAGGAGCGGATCGTCCCGATATCTTCCCAGTAACCCTGGAAGATGTGCGCTTGGACACGCCGGTCCGATATGGCGGCGGGGATGATGTTTTTGCCGAAGTCGTCGAGATTGTTTTCGAGGCAGCCCGCGAGGACCGAGCGGTTGAACAGGTAAATACCCATCGAAGCTTGATAATAATCGCTGCCCGGGGCCAGGCCGAGTGAGGCGAGGAGCGGGCCGGGAATGCGCAGGCTATCGAGCACGGCGGGGTCGGCCGGTTTCTCGACGAACCGCGTGATGCGGCGCACTTCGTCGGTTTGCATGATGCCGAATCCCTGCGCGTCTTGCCGGTTGACGGGCAAGGTGGCGATGGTGAGGTCAGCGCCAGAGGCGAGGTGGCTTTCCATCAGCTCGCGAAAATCCATCTGGTAAAGCTGGTCGCCGCTCAGGACGAGGTAATAGTCCCACGGCTTCTCAAGGAAGTAGTTGAGGTTTTGCCGCACCGCATCGGCCGTGCCTTGATACCAACCGGCCCCGGTCGGGGTTTGTTGCGCGGCGAGGATTTCGACGAAGCTGCCCGCGCTGAAGATGTCGAACTTGTAGGTGCCGTTGATGTGCTGGTGGAGCGAGGCGGTGTTGAACTGGGTGAGCACGTAGATGCTGCGGATGCCCGAGTTGAGGCAGTTGCTGATCGGAATATCGACCAGACGGTATTTTCCGCCGAGGGGAACGGCCGGCTTGGAACGATCTTTGGTCAGCGGAAAGAGCCTCTTGCCCGCGCCGCCGCCCATAATGATGCCCAGTGTCCGCGCAAGGGCAGCGTCGATCCGGGGGGCGTCTAGGTCAGCCATGAAGCCTCATGGGTTCGCGCAAAGAGGGGCGGATGTCACGCCGGGATTTGCTTTTCTCCCGGCTTGGGTGATCCCCGTAGTTGCCACCCGCGGGCGGATGCCGCACTATGTCCGGTTACTTATGTGTGGCATTGTCGGTTACGTTGGTCCGGCCGAGGCGGCACCCATTCTTTTGGATGGTCTGCGCCGTTTGGAATACCGCGGCTATGATTCGGCAGGGCTTGCTTTGGGCAACAATGGAACGCTCGAGATCCGCAAAGCGGTCGGCCGTATCCAGAATCTGGCGCAATTGGTGGCCGACGAGCCGGTGCACGGCAACCGCGGTATCTGCCATACCCGCTGGGCCACGCATGGTGCGGTGACCGGGGAGAACGCCCACCCGCATGCCGATCAGAGCGGCCGCATCGTGCTGGTGCACAATGGCGTGATTGAGAATTACCTGAAGCTTCGCGCCGAACTGGAGCGCGAGGGTCACGTTTTTCAATCCGAAACCGACACCGAGGTGCTGGCCCACCTCATCGGCAAATACGCCATCCAACTCGGCGAGCCCTCGGCCGATCATCTCGTTGAGGCGGTGCGTCTGGCCCTGCGCGAGGTGCACGGGACATACGGGATTGCCGTGATGCACCGCGATGTGCCGGATCTGCTCATCGGGGCGCGGCGGGGCAGTCCGCTGGTGCTCGGGATTGGCAAGGGTGAGAATTTTCTGGCGAGCGACCCGTTGGCTTTGGTCAACCACACGCGCGACGTCGTCTATTTGAAGGATTTTGAGATCGTCGTGCTGCGGCCCGACAATTTCCAAATCCAGTCGCTGGCCGGTGATGGCCAGGACTACGAGATCAGCAGGGTTGATTTCGAGGCGGAGGAAGTTTCCAAGGGCGACTATGCGCACTACATGCTCAAGGAAATCTACGAGCAGGCCTCGACGGTGCGCGACGCCATGCGCGGACGCCTCTCGGCGGAGGAGGCCACGGCCAAGCTGGGCGGACTCAACATGACGCCCGCGCAGTTGCGCGAAGTGGAACGCATCGTCCTGATTGGTTGCGGCACGGCCTACCATGCGGCGGTGGTCGGCGAGTATCTGATGGAAAGTCTCGCCTGTCTGCCCACCGAGGTGGAGATCGCCAGCGAGTTCCGTTACCGGAACATGCCGATGGACAAATACACCTTGTCCTTTGTCATCAGCCAGAGTGGCGAGACGGCCGACACGCTGGCGGCGCTGCGCGAGAGCCAGCGCAAAGGACACCGCACGCTCGGCATTTGCAACAATGTGGCCAGCACCATCGCGCGCGAAAGCGACGGCGGGGTCTATATGCACGCCGGGCCGGAGATCGGGGTGGCGGCGACGAAGTCGTTCACCTCGCAAGTCACGATCCTCACGCTCTTGTCGCTCCTCATGGGCCGCATCCGGAATCTTTCGAGTTCCGACGGTCTTCGCATCATCGAGGAGATGGAAAAGTTGCCGGACAAAGTCGCCCGGGTGCTGGAGATGAACCCACACCTGCCGGAGATTGCGGAAAAATACGAAAACGCCCACGGCATGCTTTTCATGGGTCGCCAGTTCCAATACCCGGTGGCGATGGAGGCCGCGCTCAAGCTCAAAGAGATCAGCTACATGTCCGCCTCGGGCTACCCGAGCGCCGAGCTGAAACATGGCGTCATCGCGCTGGTCAATCCCGACATGCCGTCCGTTTTCATCGCGCCCGACGATGCCCTCTTCGATAAAAACGCGAGCAACATCCAGGAAGTCCGCGCCCGCAAGGGGCCGGTCATCGGCGTCGGCACCGAGGGACACCGCGAATTGGCGGAGATTACCGACGACACCTTGTGGGTGCCGGCCGCGCCGGATTGGCTCATGCCAGTGCTGACCGTCATTCCCCTCCAACTGCTTTCCTACCACATCGCGTTGAACCGCGGTTGCGACGTGGACAAACCGCGCAATCTGGCCAAGAGCGTGACGGTGGAGTGATCTCTGCCGCCGGCGGTTTCTCGACAAAGGATAAAGCCGCGCGGGCAAAACGCGCGCGCCGCCGGCCGTGCTTCACGCCGCGTCGATGATGCGATTGAACGTGGCGCTTGGGCGCATGGCGGCGGCGGCTTTGGTGTCGTCCGGACGGAAGTAACCGCCGAGATCGACAGCTTTGCCCTGCACGGCGGCCAACTCGTCCGTGATTTGCTTTTCGTGAGCCGCGAGTTCCCCGGCCACCGGGATGAAATGTTTCTGCAGCGCGAGGTCATCGGTCTGTCCGGCCAGAGCCTGGGCCCAGAAGAGCGCGAGGTAGAAATGGCTGCCGCGGTTGTCGAGGGTGCCGAGCTTGCGTCCGGGGCTTTTGTTTTCCTCGAGGAATTTCGCCGTGGCGGTGTCGAGGGTGTCGGCGAGGACTTTAGCCTGCTCGTTGCCGGTCACTTCGGCCAGGTGCTCGAAGGATGCCGCCAGCGCGAAGAATTCGCCGAGCGAATCCCAGCGCAGGTAATTCTCCGCGGTGAATTGTTGCACGTGCTTCGGTGCGGAACCGCCGGCTCCGGTTTCGAAAAGTCCGCCGCCGTTCATCAGCGGGACAATGGAGAGCATTTTCGCGCTGGTGCCGACTTCGAGGATGGGGAAAAGGTCGGTCAGGTAGTCGCGCAGGACGTTGCCGGTCACCGAAATGGTGTCCTTGCCTTCCGCGATACGTTCGAGGCTGAAGCGGCAGGCTTCGGAGGGAGGCAGGATGCGGAGATCGAGTCCGGAGGTATCCTCCTCCTGCAGATAGGTCTGCACCTTGGCGATGAGCTGTGAATCGTGGGCACGGCGTTGATCCAGCCAGAAGACGGCGGGTGCGCCGCTCGCGCGGGCGCGTTTGACCGCCAACTTGACCCAGTCGCAGACGGCGGGGTCCTTCGTTTGGCACGCGCGCCAGACATCACCCGCCTCCACCTTGTGCGTTGTGAGGATGCTTCCCGCGGCATCGATCACGCGGATGGTGCCATCGCCGGGGATCTCGAAGGTCTTGTCGTGCGAACCGTATTCTTCCGCCTTCTGCGCCATGAGCCCGACATTGGGCACGGAACCCATCTTGACCGGATCGAGCGCGCCATTGGTGCGGCAGAAATCGATGACGGCCTGGTAAACCGGGGCATAGGCGCTGTCCGGAATGACGGCCAGGGTGTCCTGGGTCTCGCCCTTGGCATTCCACATCTTGCCGCCTTCGCGGATCATGGCCGGCATCGACGCATCGACGATCACATCGCTGGGCACATGCAGGTTGGTGATGCCTTTGTCCGAATTGACCATGGCCAGCGCGGGACGGGCGGCCAGCGCCGCGGTCAAGGCGGCTTCGAGTCCCGCTTTTTCCGCAGCGGGCAGCTGTCCCATTTTGGCCACGAGGTCACCGAGCCCGTGGTTGAAATCGACACCGAGCTTGTCGAGCGTCGCGGCTTGCGTGCGGATGAAGTCGGCGAGGAAAACCTTCACTGCATGGCCGAAGAGCACGGGGTCGGAGACCTTCATCATGGTGGCCTTGAGATGGAGCGAGAAAAGCAGGCCGAGTTCGGCCGCGGCGGTGATTTGTTTTTCGAGAAATGCGACCAGAGCTTTGGTGCTCATGAAGGTCGCGTCGAAAACCTCTCCAGTCTCCAGCTTGATCCCCTTCTTCAGGACGACCGGAGGCCCTCCGGAGGCGGGGAGGAATTCGATGGTTGCCGTGGTGGCCGCGGGGATCGTCACGGATTGCTCGTTCGAGAAGAAATCGTTCGCGTCCATGGTGGCCACGCGGGTTTTGGAATCCGGCGACCATGCCCCCATCTTGTGCGGATGCTTGCGGGCATAGTCTTTGACCGCTTTGGGTGCCCGGCGGTCGGAGTTTCCTTCGCGCAGGACAGGATTGACCGCGCTGCCCTTCACTTTGTCATAGCATGCCTTGGCCTCTTGCTCCGCACCGGTGGCGGGTGTTTCGGGGTAGTCGGGGAGGGCGAACCCCTGCGACTGCAGCTCGGTGATCGCTGCTTTGAGCTGGGGCACCGAGGCGCTGATGTTGGGAAGTTTGATGATGTTGGCTCCGGGCTGAAGGGTCAGGGCGCCGAGTTCGGCCAAGGCATCGGGCGTCTTTTGCCCGGCCGGCAGAAGATCGGCAAAAGTGGCAAGGATGCGTCCGGCTAAAGAAATGTCGCGAAGTTCGACCCCGATCCCTGCCGGTTTGGTGAAGGCGGCAATGATCGGGAGGAAAGAGTAAGTGGCGAGCAGAGGGGCTTCGTCGGTCTTGGTGTAGATGATGGTGGGCTTGGTCGGCATAAAATGTCCGCCATTAAAGCGCGCTGCGCGGCGGGGTCAAAGCAAAGGACGGATTTTCAGACGGCGGTGGGGTCCAAGCGGCGGAGGTAGCCGACGGAATAGATGCCGGTGGCGTGGCCGTCGGCCCACTTGGGCTTCCAGCCGTAGCCGCCGACCATTTCGTAGGATTCCAACTCGAAGCTGGCCGGGCTGTGCTTGACCTCGGGCTTGTCGCCGCGGCCAAGGACGTCGGGTTCGCCGCAGCAGACAGCGCAGGGGCAGGCTTTGCGGACGTCCTCCCACGCGAGATAAGTCTCGTGCCCGTCGCTCCACGCGATGGCCAATTCGCGGCCGATGGTTTGCAAGGTGGTGATCTGCGGGGTCATGGGGAAAGGGGGATGGAAGAATGGAGAATGATGAAGTTTGGGTAGGTAGCGCGCCGGTGAGTTTTTCTTTCTTCGCTCATTATTCGGCATTGGCTTGGACTTGGGGTCGTTGGCCGAAGATGGACGAGCCGATGCGGACGAGCGTGGCGCCTTCCTCGATGGCGGGCTCGAAGTCTCCGCTCATTCCCATGGAAAGTTCGGGCAAGGCGGAGCCGTGGGCGGACTGCAATTCGTCGCGCAATTCGCGCAGAGCACGGAAGACGGGCCGGGCCGCTTCGGGGTTCTCGTTGTAGGGAGCCATGGTCATGAGCCCGCGGATGCGGAGGTGCGGCAGGGCGGCCAGCGCGGGGAAGGCCTCGCGAAGTTGGGCAGGGGTGAAACCGTGCTTGGTCTCTTCGCCGGAAACGTTGACCTCGAGGAGCCCGTCGACTTTTTGTCCGGTCTCACCCGCGATGCGGTCGATCGCTCCGGCCAGTGCCTGGCTGTCGATGCTGTGGAAAAAGGAAAAGAGGGAGAGAGCTTGGCGGACTTTGTTTTTTTGCAGGTGGCCGATGAGGTGCCATTCGAGTCCCGGAGGGCAGACCGGGATTTTTTCCCGCGCTTCCTGCACGCGGTTCTCGCCGAAGATTCGCTGGCCGGTGGCGGCCGCGGTCACGATGGCTTCGGCGGGCTGCGTTTTGGAGACCGCGACGAGGCGGACGCTGTCCGGTGCGCGCCCGGCGCGCCGGGCGGCGCTGGCGATCTTCTCGTGCGCCGCGGCGAGATGGGTGGCGATGTCAGTCATTAGATTTGCTTATGCAGCGCCCGTAGGTCATAAGTCTGTCTCATAGTCCCGTGCAGCTCCTGCTTTTCAAAGTATTCCGCGATCTGGCCGAAACCGCCAGTTTTTCGCAGGCCGCGCAACTCAACGGCATCACGCAGAGCGCGGTGAGCCAACAGGTCAAGGCCTTGGAGAAGCGCCACGGGGTCCGTTTGATCGAGCGCGGTAAAAAAAGTTTTTCCCTCACCGCGGAGGGGGTGGTCTTTTTGGGGGCCTCGCGCGAGATCCTTGGGGTGGTCGACGGTTTGGAAAGGCGACTGCGCGAATTGAGCGAGGTGATCTCCGGTGATTTGCCGCTGGCCGCGGTGCTCAGTGTCGGACTGCACGAGTTACCGCCCTTCACCCGCCAATTCACCCGCCTTTATCCGCAGGTGAAAATCCGGACCGATTACCTCCGCTCCGCCGAGGTCTATGCCGCCGTGCTTTCCGGTCGGGCCGAGGCGGGGCTGGTCGCTTTTCCTGCGCCCCGGCGCGGTTTGGAATCCGAGGTCCTGTGGCGTGACCGCATGGTAATGGTCTGCGCCCCCTCGCACCGTCTGGCGCGGCGGGCGCGGGTGCCTTTGAGCGAATTGTCCGCGGAAAAATTCATCGCCTTCGCGGCCGACTTGCCGACGCGCAAAGCGCTCGACCGGGCCTTGCGTTCGGCGGGGGTTACGGTCCGCCCCGAGCGGGAGTTCGACAACATCGAGACGGTCAAGCGCACGGTCGAGATCGAGGGCGCGGTTTCCATCCTGCCCGAGGCGGCCTTGGCCAATGAGCGGCGCGCGGGCTCGCTCATTCCGGTGGAAATCGCCTCGCCGGATATGTGGCGTCCGGTCGGTGTGATCATGAAGCGCAACCGCGTCGGTTCGCCGGCCCTGCGGCGATTTCTTGAACTTTTGCGCGGTTCGTCCCACCGACCCAAGCTTGCCAAGCAGCGCCTTCTGGCGGATTAGTGCCGCGTATGGTAATTGGCAGATCAATCATGAAGTTCACCGCACCCCTTGCTGTCGCCGCCGCATTCTTGGTTGCCGCCTGCGCACAGGATCAGTCCGCTCCCTCCTCGGTCCCCGCTCCCGCCCAACACGAGCCCTCGATCAGTATCAGTGCCGCCGGGCCGGTTTCGACGGCACCCCGCCCGCGCCGTTCCCCGGCCAGCTACAATGAGGTCAATACTTCGCGTCCGTTTGTTGCCCTGACTTTCGATGACGGGCCGCATCCGCAATTGACCCCGCAGCTGCTCGATGTCCTGCGGAACGAAGGAGTGCGCGCCACCTTTTATGTCATCGGCCGCAACGTGGAAACGTATCCCGAGATCGCGCGCCGCATCGTGGCCGAGGGCCATGAGATCGCCAACCACTCGTGGAGTCATCCGACCCTCACGGCCATAAGTGCCGCGCGCCTTGCCAAAGAAATCACCAGCACGACGGAGGTCATCCAACGCGTGACCGGCCGCCGTCCGACCAACATGCGTCCACCTTACGGCGCAGTGAACGAGCGGGTGCGCCAGAGCATGTTCAAGGACCACGGGCTTGATGTCATCATGTGGTCGGTCGACCCGCTCGATTGGCGGCGTCCCGGCGCGGAAGTGGTCCGTCAGCGGTTGGTCGACGGAGCCAAGCCCGGCGGAATCCTCCTCGCGCACGACATTCACCCCGGCACGATCGAGGCCATGCCGGGGACCATCCGCGATCTCAAAGCCAAGGGCTTCGGTTTTGCCACGGTGAGTCAATTGCTCGCCCTGCAAGATGCTCCCGCCCCGCGTTCTACCCCGGCCGTGCAGGAACAGGCGGCGGTGCGCCGGTCAGAGTAGCCACGCCGCGCCGGCCGCGCAGACCACGGTCGCCCCAAGGACCAAGACGACCGGACGCCGCATGGCGTGTCCGCCCAGGACCACAGCCAGGCCCGCCTTGAGCAGCGAATTGGCACCCGCCGCAATGAGCAGAGCACGCACGGCTTGCTCCGCCGCGACGCTGCCGCCCTGTTGCATTTGCGCGAGCGAAAGCGAGATCGCGTCGAGATCGGTCAGGCCGGAGAAAAAGCTGGCGGCATAAAGTCCGGCCCCGCCGAAACCGGCCTGGGCCCATTGCACGAGCAGGACGATGAGGGCATAGAGGATGGCAAATTGGATGGCGATGCGCAGGCTGAGCGGGTTGCGCACCTCGGAAGGGGGAGCGGGAACCGACCCTGACGGACGGAGAAAGTGCCGCCAATTCCAGGCGGCAAAAAGGAGGCCGGGCAGAGCAGTGAGGATCAGCCCGGGGGCGGCTCGTGCCAGGAGCGACGGGCTGACCGCCCCGACCAGCACCGCGACACGGCAGAGCATCACGGTGCAGGCCAGAACCACGGCCAGAGCGCAGACGGCCCCGGTCTCGGGCCGGGCCCGGCTTTGCCGGCTCATGGCCAAGGTGGTGGCCGTGCTCGAGGCGAGCCCGCCGAGGAGTCCGGTCATGGCAATGCCGCGGTCCTCCCCGAAGATGCGCACGGCGACATATCCGGCAAAGCCGAGGCCGGAAACGAGCACGACCATGAGCCAGATTTTGAAGGGGTTGAAGGCGCCGTAGGGTCCGTAAGGATGGTCCGGCACGAGGGGCAGGACGATGCCGGTGACCGCGGCGAACTGGAGCGCTTGATAGACATCGGTGCGCGAGAATTTTCGCGAAAGCCCGTGCACCCATTCTTTCGAGGCCAGGAGGACAACCATGGTCACGGTGATGACCACGGCCGCTTTGCTTTGCCCGTGCCAAACGAGTCCACCCAGCAGATAGGTGGCCAATCCCACGGCTCCGGTGGTCAGACCGATGTCGCGGTCGTGGGCTGCCCGCCGGTAAAAAAACATCGCGAGAAAAACAATCATGCCCGCGAAGCCGGCGAGGAAAAATCCCGCTTGGTGCTCCTGCCCAAACCAAGCGCACAGCGTGCCAAGCGCAGACCAGATGGCGAAGGTGCGTGCTCCGGCGAGCGTATCGGCGGTGGGGTTTTCGCGCTCGCCGCTCCATTGGCGCTCGAGGCCGAGCAGGGCCCCGAGCGAGGCGCTCACGAGCAGGGCCTTGAGCAGTTCAGGCATAAGGCGATGCTAAGTTGCGGCCCGCCGGAACTCAAACGCCGGCATCAACCGGCAGAGGGGCGCGGCGCGGGGGGCGCGAGGGCATCCGGGGTGATTCGGCCGGCTTGTTGCCCCCGTCGTCACCGCCCTCCCTCTCATGCGGGTCGAAAAAGTGGTCCCAAGCGACAAAGATGGCTTTGGAGTGGCGGGCGAAGAGGAGATTGAAAACCACCACCGGGATGACCACCGAGGCGATCAGCGTCCACACAGGCCAGTCGAAGAACCATTCGAAGGAAGCGTAGAGGACCAAGCCGAAAAGCGCGGCGATGCCGTAGTTGATCGCCCAGATCGAAAGCAGGAAATAGCCCGGCTCGCGGTCGTAGGCGTAGCCGCAGCGCGGACAACCGTCGAGCGGAGTGAACCAATCGCGCAGGGTCCGGGTGCGCGCCACACTGGGAAACATCGGGCTTTGGCCGCAGACCGGACACTGCAGCGCCATGGCGTGCCGCAGATACGAACCCGCTTTCGCCCAATCCGACTTGCCCTTCATGATTCATTGCATACGCCCCAACCGGAGGAAGGTCAAAGGACTTGCAGAACAAAAGATGGCGCCGCGGCGCGAATGACGCGCGGCGATGCTCAGCGCTTCAGCCCGGCGACAAAGACATCCATGCGCTGCATGGCGATCTTGATTTGCTCCAAGGAGGTCGCGTAGCTGCAGCGGACAAAGCCCTCGCCGTCCGCCCCGAACGCGGTGCCGGGGACCACGGCGACCTTGTGCTCCTCGAGCAGACGGAGGGAAAATTCCCGGCTGGTCAGCCCCGTGGAGCGGATGTCCGCAAAAACGTAAAACGCGCCGCGCGGGGTCGGGCAGGGGATACCCATTTCGTTGAGGGCGGAAACAATGTAGTTGCGCCGGAGTTCGTATTTCTCGCGCATGTGCGCCACGGCGGCATCGCCGTGCTCGAGCGCTTCGATCGCCGCGTATTGCGTCATGGTGGGTGCGCAAAGGATGGCGTATTGGTGAATTTTCATCATCGCCTCGATGAGCGTCGCGGGTGCGCAGGCGTAGCCGATGCGGAACCCGGTCATGGCCCAGCCTTTGGAGAGCCCGTGCAGGAATACGGTCCGCTCGCGCATCCCGGGGAGCGCAGCGATCGACACGTGTTCCGCGCCATCGTAGGTGAGTTCGGCGTAGATTTCGTCCGAGAGAACGATGAGATCGTGCTTCAGGCAGAGTGCGGCAATCGGCTCCAGCGCCGCCCGGGGCATGGTCGCGCCGGTGGGATTGGTCGGGAAATTGAGCAGGAGTGCTTTGGTTTTCGGCGTGATGCGCTTGGCCATTTCGTCGGCGCGGAGTTGAAAGTTGTCCTTCTCGTGCACCGGAATGGAGACCGCTTTGCCGTGGGCCAGGGTGATGCTCGGGCCGTAGCTCACGTAGCAGGGCTCGTGGTAGAGAACCTCGTCGCCCGGATTGAGCAGGGCGCGCAGGGCGAGGTCGATCGCCTCGGAAACCCCGACCGAAACAAGCACTTCGGAAGGCGCGTGGTAATCGATGTGGAACTGGCGAGAGACATAGTTGGCGATGGCTTCGCGGAGTCTGGGCAGGCCGAGGTTCGAGGTGTAGCCGGTGCGTCCTTTCTCGAGGGAAAAGAGGGCCGCCTCGCGGATGTGCCAAGGGGTGACAAAGTCCGGCTCGCCGATGCCAAGCGAAATGACATCGTGCATCGACTGTACGATTTCAAAGAAGTCGCGGATCCCCGAGCGGGGGATGTCGCGCACGTGCGCGGCAATTTTGTCGTCCATGACCGGCGGGCGTTACGGGCTGACCGGCAAGCGGTCCTCCGGAACGTCGGAGGTGAAGAGCGCGCCGTTTTCCTTGTAGGTCTTGAGACGGAAGTGCGTGGCGGTGGAAATGACCGATTCGATGGTGCTGAGTTTTTCCGAGACGAAGCTGGCCACTTCGCGCAGGCTGCCGCCCTCCACGACCACGAGGAGGTCGTAACCGCCGCTGATGAGGTAGCAGCTGACGACCTGGTCGAACTTGGCAATGCGGTGGGCGATGCGGTCGAAGCCACCGCCGCGCTCCGGTGTGATGCGCACTTCGATGAAGGCGGTGACCGTATTCTTGTCCAACCGCTCGCGGTCGACGATGGCTTGGTAGCCGCGGATGACACCTTCCTTCTCCAGGGCGGCGATGCGGGCGTTGGTCTCTTCGACCGAAAGATTGAGGAGGCGCGCGAGGTCCTCGCGGGACGTGTTGGCGTCCTGTTGCAAGAGTCGGAGCAGGGTTTCCATGGAAAAGAGCGGATTATGGTGGCGCCGGAGGCCGGTGGCAAGAGGCGGGGCTTGCCAAGAACGCGGGAAGACCGATATTTTTACGCTTTCGCGCCGACGTAGCTCAGTTGGTAGAGCAGCTGATTCGTAATCAGCAGGTCACGGGTTCGAGTCCCGTCGTCGGCTCCACTACTCTTGTTCGCTGCGGCGGAATTTGCTGCTCAGCCAGAGGCTAAAGATGAAGATGGCGAGGAGGAGGACGCCGAGGGCGGCGCCGAAGGGTTGGTTGCGGGCCCGGGTGAACTGGTTCTGGATGACTTCACCAATGGTGGGATTGGCCCCGCCGCCCATCAGGTTGGTGATGGCGAACATGGCGATGGCGGGAACAAAGACAAGGAGGATGCCGGCGGCGATGCCGGGTTGGGTCAGGGGGAGAACGACCTGGCTGAAGACGCGGGCCGGGCGTGCGCCGAGGTCGTAGGCGGCCTCGATGAGGGAGCCGTCGAGTTTTTCCACGCTGGTGTAAATGGGGAGAATCATGAAAGGGAGAAAGTTGTAAACCAGCCCGAGAATGACCGCGAAGGGCGTGTACATGAAGCCGATGGGGGCGCTGGTGATATTGAGGGTCATGAGGAGGGCGTTGAGCAGGCCTTCGTGCGAAAGAATGGAAATCCAGGCGTAGGTGCGGATGAGGAAGCTGGTCCAAAAGGGGATCATGACCAGCATGATGAGGAGCCCGCGCACGCGCTCGCTGGAGCGTCCGATGAAATAGGCCACGGGGTAGCCGAGCACCAGACAGATGACGGTGGTGAGGAAGGCGTACCAGACGGAGATCCCGAGGATTTTCAGCCACTTCCAGTCGAAGGCGCGGGTGTAGTTCTCGAAGGTGAAGGAGTAGACGATGCGTCCGAGGGCGTCGCGTTCGCAGAAGCTGACCACGACAAGCATGAGGGTCGGGACAATGACAAAGAGCGCCAGCCACCCGAGCATCGGGGTGACGGCGAACCATGGCCCGAGTCCGGCCCGTCGCTGGAGCGACGGGCCGGTGGGCAGAACTGCGGTGGCGGCCGTGACGGCCATGGGGTGTTACTGGGCTTTGATCGTGGTGATCAGTTCGTCGACTTTCGAGGCCTGCTCGCCGATGTCGGTGAAGAGCTGGGCCGAAGTCACGTCGAAGCCCGGCGGATAGCTGGCCGGGTTGTTGAGTTGCTCGGGACTGAGCAGGGCGCGAGCCTCGAGGTTCGGGTTGTAGTAGGGGAATTCGTCGGAAATCATTTTGCTGATATCCGGGCGAAGGATGAAGTTGATGAAGGCCTCGGCTTTGTCCTTGTTCCGCGAGGTCTTGGGAATGGCCAGGTTGTCGACGAACATGTGGACGCCTTCGACCGGCATGACCCACTGGAATTTGGGGTTTTCCGCGAAGAGCAGGGCGCCTTCGCCGCTCCAGACGATGCCGATGTCGGTATCACCGTTGCTCATGGCGGTCTTCGGGCTGTCGGAGTCGAAGACTTTGACTTTGCCCAGCCAGTCCTTGAGGAGAGGGGTGATGGTGGCGAGATTTTCGTCGCTCACGTCGTTGATCGGGATGCCGGCGGTGGCCAGGCCCCACGTGACGATTTCGCGGGCGTCGTCGAGGACGACGATGCGGCCGGCGTGTTCGTCGGTGAAGACGTCCTTGTAGCTGACGATGGGTCCGGGAACGACCTCGGCATTGTAAACAATGCCGACAAAGCCGGCCATCCAGGGGACGGAGAACTTGTTGTTCGGGTCAAACGGCATGTTGCGGAACTCGGGGGCGAGGTTTTTCAGGTTGGGGATTTTCTCCTGGTCGAGTTCCTGCAGGAGGTCCTCCTTGATCATGGCCTGCACGGTGTATTCGCTCGGCTGGATCAGGTCATAGGCCCCGCCGCCGGCGAGGAGTTTGGCCAGCATTTCCTCGTTGGAGGAATAATTCTCCACCGCGACCTTGATGCCGGTTTCCTCCGTGAATTTGTCGATCACGGCCTGCGGCACGTATTCGCTCCAGGAGAAGAGTTTGAGGGTTTCGTCTTTTTTCCCGCAACCGGCGAGGAGCAGGGCTCCGGCGCAGGCCGCGGCGAACAGTTTGGTTTTGTGTTTTGTCATAGGGTTTTTCTACGGGTGAATATTTGGCTGGCGATGACGAGAAGGGCGGTTGCGGCGATGAAGAGCGTGCTGAGGGCGTTGAGTTGCGGGTTCAGCCCGACCCGCACCATACCGTATACCTTGAGCGGCAGGGTCTGGGAATCCGCCCCGCTGGTGAAAATGGTCACGATGTATTCGTCGAACGAAAGGGTGAAGGACATGAGGGCCCCGGCTACGATGGCGGGCATGAGGTAGGGGACGATGACCAGCCAGAAGGCTTTGAGCGGGGTGGCGCCGAGGTCCATGGCGGCCTCTTCCAGTGACGGGTCGATGCCCTGCAAGCGCGCCTGCACGCCCACCAGTACGAAGGGGAAACAAAAGGTGGTGTGGGCGATGATCAGGGTTCCGTAACCGAGGGGTATGCCCAGGGAAACGAAAAGCACGAGCAGGCTTACGCCCATGAGGACTTCGGGCATGACCATGGGAATAAAAATAAGCAGGCCGAGGGTCTGCTGGGCGGGAAAGCGGTAGCGGTAGAGCAACCAGGCGGCCGAGGTGCCGATGATGACGGCCAGGGTGGTCGTGGCAGCGGCGACGATGAGGCTGTTTTGGAAGGCGCGGAGGAGGACTTCGTTGCCGAAAAGGAGTCCATACCATTTGGTGGTGAACCCGGCCCAGTAAAGGTTGAGCCGCGAGTCGTTGAAGGAGTAAACAACGAGAAGGACAATCGGGAGGTAGAGGAAGGCGAAGACGGCAATGGTCCAGCCGCCGAAGAAGGCGCGCTGGACGGCTGGTCCCTGAGGCAGCCACCAGCGCCGTCCCAGAGGCACCAAGGAGGGTGCATCCGTCATCGCCACGCCCTTTCAATGCGCACGCTGCGCCAAGCTGGCCAGCCTAAAATTCGCTATGGTTCGCCGGTCAGCATGCGGCAGGCCCGCACCGTGTTGCGCATGAGCATGGCGATGGTCATCGGTCCGACGCCGCCGGGCACGGGGGTGATCGCGCGGCATTTCGGGGCCACGGCGTCAAAATCCACGTCGCCGACCAGTCGGTAACCCCGGGGATCGGTGGGATCGTCGATGCGGTTGATCCCCACATCGATGACCACGGCTCCTTCGCGGACGTGCTCCGCACCGAGAAATTGCGGACGCCCGAGGGCGGCGATGAGGATATCCGCCTCGCGGCAAACCGCGGCAAGATCCGCGGTGCGCGAGTGAGCCACGGTGACCGTGGCATCCGTGCCTTTGGCCAGGAGCAGCATGGCCATGGGTTTGCCGACAATAAGGCTGCGTCCGACCACCACGGCGCGGGCTCCGCGGGTCGGGATCTCGCAGGCGCGGAGCAACTCGAGGCAGCCGAGCGGTGTGCAGGGGACGAGGGCGGACGGATCTTCCATGGCCAGGGCGGCCACGTTGAGCGGATGGAATCCATCGACGTCTTTGCGCGGGTCGATGGCGCGGACCACGGCCGCTTCGTCGATCTGCTCCGGGGCGGGGGACTGGACGAGGATGCCGTGGATGGCCGGGTCGGCATTGAGACCGGCGATGAGGCGGATCAGTTCTTCCTGCGTGGTGGAGAGGGGTAGTTCGAGTTTGCGCGAATGCATGCCGAGTTCGCGGCAGGTCTTGTCCTTGCTGCGGACGTAGGCCCGCGAGGCCGGGTGGTCTCCGAGGAGGACCACGGCCAGGCCGGGTGTGATGCCGCGAGCGCGTAGCGCGGCAATGTCGTCCGCCGTCGCGACATTGCAGCGGGCGGCGATGGTTTTTCCGTCAATGATGGTTGGCACAGTGGCGTAGTTAATCGGCTTCGGCCCGCAAAACCGATTCGATTTTCCGGTTTTCGGCGAGAAAGGCGGCCTCGCTGTCGGTGGGAGGCACGGACAAAAGGGGGCCGAGCGTGACCTCGACGCGGGAGAAGGGTTTCGGGATGGTGAAGCCGTCCCAGGTGCGCAGTCGCCAGGCACGGCTGAATGCGGCGTGGCAGGGGAGGATGGGCAGCTGTGCCTTTTGCGCGAGGTAGGTCAGGCCGGGGCCGAGTGCGTAGCGGGGTCCGCGCGGGCCATCGGGAGTGATGGCGATGTCATTTCCTGCGGCCACGCGCTCGAGCAGTTCACGCATGGCGGTGGCGCCGCGCCGGGAACTCGAACCGCGCACGGATCCCATGCCGAGGTGACCGGCAACCAAGCCCAGCCACATGCCATCCTTGCTCGGACTGGTCAGGACAAGCACGCCACGGCGTCCGGCCGGATAGACCCGAAGGAATGCGGCGGTGATGGCGAGGATACGGTTGTGCCAGAAGGCGCAGATCACCGGGGTGTCGGGCGGGGCAGCGAGAAAGCCATGCGGATCGTGCACGCGCAGGCGGAGGGTGGCGAAAAGGAGTCGCAGCAAAAGGGCGCCCCCCGCGGAGGCGGCGCGCTGGGCGGCGGAGGGGCGGACGGGAGGGGCGGACACGAAGCTGGAGATTGGCAAACCGGCGCGGCGCCGCCAAGCGTCCAGTCCGGCGTTGATTTCCCCCGCCGGGCGGGGATATTGGAGTGCCGTTCATGGAAGCCCCGGAAAAGAACTCCTTGCTCGACCGGTTGATCGACAAGTTCAACAACTCACGTTTCTTCACGATCTCGTTCGTGCTGCACGTGCTCCTCATCGTGATCTTCGGCGGGACGGTCCTTTTTGAAGCCATGCAGGAGCCGCCCGATTTCGAGGGTGGGGAGGGTGGATTCCTGGCCGCCGGCGAGGAAGTGGCGGCCCCTCCCACTGCGGCTCAGGCGCAGCCGCAGGAGACGACCTTCACGGTGAGCACACCCACGGTGCAAAACACGACGGTGGCGGCCATCACCACCACGGGGCAGAACCCGCTGAACTTTTCCATGGATGCGATCATCACGCCATCCGCCATGGTCAAGCCGACCACGACAACCGCGGCGGCGACCGCCGCACCGGCTTCCGTGGCGGGTGCCGCCGGCATGAGTGCGGCCGTGGCGGGTCAGATCCGCGAGTTCACCGGAGGATGGGGCAAGGGCACGGGGAGCGGCACCGGGACGCGTCAGCGGGAATTCGACTTCACCGCTTTCATTGCCCAATACGGCGGCGGCAACTGGGATTCGGTCTTCCGCATGGTCGATGGCGTTCCGCAGGGGGCCTTGCCCAATCTGCTCGAGTTCATGAGCAAGGAGTCGCGGGACAAGATCAAGACCAACTACAAAAAGGTGGAACCGGTGCCGTTGGACAGCGACCGCATCTTCGCGGCCAAGCCGCCCTTCATCTTTTTCACCGGGTCGCGCGATTTTGTTTTGAGCGAGAAGGAGGTGGTGAACTTGCAAAAATATGTCCGACTGGGCGGGGCGATCTGGGGTGACAGTTCTGTGCCTGGCCGCGGTTCGCGTTTTGACATTGCCTTCCGTCGGGAGATGAAACGGGTCATGCCGGACAAGGACAAAGATTTCGAGGCTTTGCCGTCCGGGGACCGGATGTTTGCGACAGCGCCGTATTTTCCCGAGGTCAAGCAACAGCCGCCGGGTCTGAATTATTACGAGGAACAGGTCTACGTGATGCGTTACTTCGGCGAGATTGCCATCATTTACACCGCGAACGATTACGGCGACATGTGGCAATTCGGCATCAAGCAGCAGGGGCCGCGGGAGTGGGAGATCAACAACGATCGCAACGAGCGAGGTGAGCGCATCGCCTTGGATTGGGACCTCTACCTGAACAGCGGTCTCTACATCCACAATGTCGACCCGCGTCCTCCCATCCAGAGTATCCTCGATACCTACAAATTCGGTACCAACATGGTCATCCACCTGCTGACCCGCTGGGAAGACAAGTTGCGCAGTGCGCCGCGGCTGTAAGGTTGGCGGACGGCTGAAAAGTTCCGGCTTACGTCCCGAAGATGCGGTCGCCCGCGTCGCCCAAGCCGGGGGTGATGTAGCCACGCTCGTCGAGCGCATCGTCCAGTGCGGCTCCGTAGATGGTCATGTTCGGGTGCGCAGCCCGCAGGCGTTCGACCCCTTGGCGGGAAGCGATGATGCAAGCGCAGGTCATTTTTGGGACCCCTTCTTTTTTGAGGCGGTCGGCCGCCGCGGCAAGGCTGTTGCCGGTGGCCAGCATCGGGTCGAGGAGCAGGACGTGGGCATTGCCGGCGCCGGGGGGAAGGCGGAAGTAATAGCTGACTGGCTCAAGGGTTTCCTCGTTGCGGAACATGCCGATGTGTCCGACGGCGGCTGAAGGGAACATGCGCAGGACGCCGTCGGACATGGCGAGGCCGGCTCGTAAGACGGGGACGAGGACCAGTGGTCGTGCGGCGCGGAAGCCGGGCGCGGGCCCGAGTGGGGTCTGCACGGTGACCGGTTGCGTTTCGAAATCACGCAGTGCTTCGTAGGCCACAAGCTGGGAGAGTTCCTGCAGCAGGCGCCGGAATTCGGGCGGTGGCGTGGCCTTGTCGCGAAGGGCGGAAACCTTGAGGTCGGCCAGGGGGTGGCGCACAAGGTGGAATCCGGGGAGAGGCTGATCGGTCATGCCGACCCACTATGGCGGTCTTCGCCCTGCACGGTCAATGCGCGTCAGGGTTGGCCCCACCGGATCGGCCTGCTAGTGTCCTTCGCTCCATGAAAATCCGCCGCGCCCTTCTTTCCGTCACCGACAAAACCGGTCTGGTCGAGTTCGCCCGCGGCCTGGCCGCCGCCGGAGTGGAAATGCTTTCGACCGGTGGGACCGCCGCGGCTCTGCGCGAGGAGGGTCTGGAGGTGAAAGACGTAGCCGAGCATACCGGTTTTCCGGAAATGCTCGATGGCCGGGTCAAAACACTGCACCCGATGATCCATGGCGGATTGCTCTTCCGCCGAGATCTTCCGGCGCACGAGGCGCAGGCCGCGGCGCATGGCATTGCGCCGATCGATTTGGTGGTGGTCAATCTGTACGCCTTCGAAAAATCCATCGCCCGTGATGGGGTGACGCGTGAGGAAGCGATCGAGAACATCGACATCGGCGGACCCTCGATGCTGCGCAGCGCGGCAAAGAACCACGCGGCAGTCACGGTGGTGTCCGACCCGGGCGACTATGCGGAGGTCCTGCGCGAGATGAAGGCCCACGGCGGGGCGACGTCACCCGGCTTGCGCGCCCGCCTTGCGGCCAAAGTGTTCGACCTCACCGCGCGCTACGACCGGGCCATTGCCGATTATCTGGGCGGCGCAGTGACCAGTGGATCGTCTTTCACTTGCGCAGTGCCCCGCGCTGCGAGTCTCCGCTACGGCGAAAACCCGCACCAAAGGGCCGAGCTCTACGGCCGGTTTTCCGAACATCTCGAGCAACTCCACGGGAAGGAATTGTCTTACAATAACATCCTCGATATCACCGCGGCGGTTGATCTCATGGCCGAATTCAGCGAGCCCACGGTGGCCATTCTCAAGCACACCAACCCGTGCGGGGTGGGGAGCGACGAGGATCTGCTCGCCGCTTGGGACAAGGCCTTCGCCACCGATCAACAGGCGCCGTTTGGCGGGATCATCATGACCAACCGGCCGATGACCGAAGCGTTGGCCAGTGCCATTGCCGGGATCTTCAGCGAGGTCATCATCGCGCCGGATTTTCCACCCGCTGCGCTGGATATCCTGCAAAAAAAGAAAAACCTGCGCCTGATGAAGCTCCTAGGCTGCCCGGACGCGGCATCGCGCGACGTGCGCTCGGTCATCGGCGGTCTCCTCGTGCAGGACCACGATGCGAGGAGTGAGGAGTCGGCAGGGGCCAAGTTGGCCACCCGCCGCGCCCCCACGCCCGACGAACAGCGGGCCATGGACTTCGGATGGAAAGTGGTTAAACACGTCAAATCCAACGCCATCGTCTTTGCCGGTCCGGACCGCACGCTGGGCATCGGTGCCGGCCAGATGTCGCGGGTCGATTCGGTGCGGATCGCGGTCTGGAAAGCGGGCGAGGCGGGCTTGTCCTTGGCGGGCAGTGCGGTGGCCAGCGACGCTTTTTTCCCGTTTCCCGATGGACTGATTTCCGCCGGCGCAGCGGGCGCGACGGCGGCCATCCAGCCGGGTGGCTCGGTCCGCGATGAAGAGGTGGTCAAGGCGGCTGACCAGCGCGATATGGCCATGGTTCTGACCGGGAAACGGCACTTCCGGCATTAATTCCTCCGCATCCCGACACTGCCCGGCTTAAGATCATGGCCCCGTGAGCTACCAAGTCTTCGCCCGCAAATACCGTCCGCAGCTGTTCGAGGAGGTCCTCGGTCAGGACGCCGTGGTGCGGACGTTGCGCAATGCGATCAAGAACGGGCGGTTGGCCCACGCTTACCTCTTCGTCGGCCCGCGCGGGGTGGGCAAGACCTCGACCGCGCGCATTTTTGCCAAGGCGCTCAATTGCGTGAACGGGCCGACCGAAACTCCCTGCGGCCAGTGCGACCCGTGCCGTGAAATTGCGGCCGGCAACAGTCTCGACGTGCTCGAGATCGACGGGGCGAGCAACAATGGTGTCGAGCAAGTGCGCGAGTTGCGGGAAAACGTCCGCTTCCTGCCCACGCGCGGCCAGTTCCGTATCTACCTGATCGACGAGGTGCATATGTTGAGCGGACCGGCCTTCAACGCGCTGCTCAAAACCCTCGAGGAGCCACCGCCGCACGTGAAATTCCTTTTTGCCACGACCGAGGCGCACAAGTTGCCCGCCACCATCATCAGCCGTTGCCAGCGTTTCGACCTCCAGCCGATCCGCGACGAAGTGGCGGCGAAGCATTTGCTGTCCATCGCCAAGCAGGAGAAAGTGGTGCTTGATCCTGCGGCTGCGGACGTCATTGCCCGCGCGTCCGAGGGCGGCATGCGGGACGCGGAGTCGATGCTCGATCAGGTTGTTTCCTTCTGCGGTGACACGGTGGCGGAAGCGGATGTGCTCTCCATTTTCGGTTTCGCCTCGGCCGAGGACGTGGCGTCACTCGGGGGACATATTCTCGCGGGCGATGCCGCAGCAGCCCTCGACCTGGTGGCCGCGCAGGGCGAAGCGGGCAAGGATCTCGGACGGCTGTTGGCCGACTTGGTCACCATGACGCGCGACTTGCTAGTCAGTGAAGTGACGGCCAAGGAATTGCCCGGCCGGCGCGGCGAGTTGCTGGCGCCTTTGCGCGGACGTTTCACCCCGCGCAAGCTCACCGAGTTGCTCGAGATTCTTTCGTCGGCGGAAGCAGGCCTGCGTTTCACCCCGGACAAAAAACTTCCCCTTGAAGTTGCTGTGATCAAGGGGATCCAACTTCTTCATACTGCGGATCTCGACGAGGTGCTGCATGCCTTGGCCGGCCTGAGCGGTGGCGTTCCCGTGGTTCCGTCCGCCCCGCCGCGCCCCGCGCCCCGCGCCGCCGCGCCCCAGCCCACCGTCGCGGTGGCCGCCAAACCACCGGCTGTTATGATCTCCGCGGATTCGCGCGACACGTGGCAGCGCATCGTGGGCGACATCGTGGCCAAACAACCGCTGCGCAGCGCATGGCTCGACAAAGCGGGCGAGGTCGCCGAGGAAAATGGCGTCCTGCGGGTTGTCTTCCCGAGCGATCAGGAAAAGCAGTTGAAGACGCCGCCGGTCAAGGAGCAGGGTAAAATCATCGAGGAAATGTGGAAGGAGTTGACCGGCCGTGCTGTCGCCTTTCGCCCCGAAGCAACGGGTGCGGTCAGCGCCCCGATCGCGTCCGCAGCATCCGCCGCGCCGATTGCGGAAAATTTTGAAAACGATGCGGGCATCGAGGCGGCGATTGAATTGTTCGGCGCCACGCTCGAACCGGAGGAAAAATCATGAACATCCAAAAAATGATGAAAGAGGCGCAAAAAATGCAGGAGCGCCTGGCCCAAGCACAAACCGACCTTGCCTCGCAGGAGTTGGAGGTATCGTCCGGTGGCGGCAAAGTCACGGTCACCGCGAACGGATCGGGTGACATCACCGCGGTGAAAATTTCCAAGGACGTCGTCGATCCCGAGGATGTCGAAATGCTCGAGGATCTCGTGCTTTCCGGCGTCCGAGAGGCGCAGGAAGCAGCGCGCAAGCTGCAAGCCGATACGATGGGCAAAGTGACCGGCGGCTTGGGTGGGTTGCCGGGTTTGGGGCTCTGATCGTGGTTCTTGGCCGCAAGGCTGCGGCATTCCGGTTGAACCCGCCTCCGGTGGCGGTATGCGCCTGGCGCGTCGGGGACGCCGCGCCCTACCGGGTGTGTGTGCTACCGGCTCAACTCGAGCATGCGGCGGATGGGTGATTCGGCGCGGGTGCGCAAATCCTCGGGGATGATGATTTGCGGCGTGAGGTCGCGCAGGCAGTCGTGCAGTTTCTCCAGCGTGTTCATCTTCATGTATCGGCAGTCCGCGCAAGCGCAATGGTCGGTCGGGCCGGGGATGAAAGTTTTTCCCGGGATCTCGCGCCGCAGCCGGTGAAGCATGCCGGATTCGGTGACGATGATGAAGGCTTGGGCCGGAGATACTTGGCAGTAGCTGACCATTTTTTCGGTCGAGCAAACTTCGTCGGCCAGCAGGCGCACCGCGTGGGTGCACTCGGGATGGGCGACCACGGGGGCCACGGGGTATTCGGAGCGGATTTTTTCGATGCTCTGGCGGGTGAATTCGACGTGCACGTAGCAGTTGCCCTTCCACAGTGTCATAGGACGCCCGGTCTGCTCGGCGACCCAAGACCCGAGGTTCTCGTCGGGGACGAAGAGGATGTTGCGGTCGGCCGGGACGCTTTCGACAATTCTGACCGCATTGCCGCTGGTGCAGATGACATCGGAGAGCGCCTTCACCCCGGCAGAGCAATTGATGTAAGCGACCACGTAGTAATTTTTCGCGGCGTGCTCCTCGAGGTAGGCGGCCAGTTTCTCGGGCGGGCAGGAATCGCTGAGCGAACAGCCGGCGTTGAGATCGGGAAGAATCACGGTCTTGCCGGGGTTCACGATTTTCGCCGTCTCTCCCATGAAGTGAACGCCGCAAAAAGCGATGACGTCAGCTTCCGTCTCGGCCGCCCGGTAGGCCAGGCCGAGCGAGTCGCCCACGTGGTCCGCCAATTCCTGTATCTCGGCTCCTTGGTAGTTGTGGGCGAGAATGACGGCGTTCCGCTCGCTTTTCAGTCGCTTGATTTCGTCGGACAGAAACATGGATAAGTAGGAATGCGCGGGTGCGCCGAGGCAATCAGAGGGCGAGACCGTCGAGGTCGGCCGGAGTGCCGATGGAATGGATGGATGTTCCCTTGCGAATCCGTCCCAGCATGCCCGCAAGTGTTGTGCCGGGACCGAGCTCGAGAAAAGTATCGCATCCCATCTCGTCGAGCAGACACGTTATGCTATCAGCCCAACGCACACTCCCGGTCACTTGGTCGGCGAGTGAGCGGCGGATGTCGTCCGCCGTGTGCACCGGCTTGGCGTCGACATTGCAGACCACGGGATAGCGCGGTTCGTGCAGCGGGGTCTGCAGGAGCACCGCGCCGAGACGTTCGTAGGCCGGTTGCATGAGCCGTGAGTGGAAGGCGCCCGCCACCTTGAGTTCCACCGCCTTGCGAATGCCGTAATCTTTGGCCAGGCCGACCGCGAGGGCAACCTTGCCTGCTTCGCCGGAAATAACGATCTGCCCGGGGGAATTGAGGTTGGCCACATCGACATCGGTCGCGGCGGCGAGGTCACGCACGACATTTTCGTCCGCCCCGATCATGGCAGCCATTCCCCCCTCGGTTGCCTCGCAGGCCTCCTGCATGAATTGTCCGCGTTGGGCCACAAGGCGCAGTCCGGTCGCGAAATCGAAGGTGCCGGCGGCGGCATGGGCGGTGAATTCGCCGAGAGACAGTCCGGCGCATCCTGCCACGGGAAAATTCCCCAGTTTTTCCCTCACCACGGCAAGGGCGGCAAGGCCATGGACGTAGAGCGCGGGTTGGCAGACGGAGGTCTTGGTCAGCTCCTCCTCGGGGCCTTCCCAGCAGATCCTACTCAGCGACCAGCCGAGGATTTCATCGGCCTGAGCAAAGAGGTCGGCAGCCACCGGGAATGCGGCTGCGAGTTCTTTTCCCATGCCGACGGCCTGCGCGCCTTGGCCGGGAAAAACGAGCGCGATTTTTTTACTCACCCCGTCTTTATGGCGATCCGCTCCGGAGAAAGCGAGTCCGCGAAGGGCGTCAGTTCGATGCTGACGGTTGGGAAGTGCTGCCACCACCTCCGCCGCCGAATCCACCGGGCATAGGTGCGCCCGCTCCTTGCGAGCCTCCGCTGCCTCCGGAGTTGGCCGCGCTTTGCTCTGAGGCTTGGGCGACCGCGTCGGTCACTGCTTGTGTTTGGTCGGGGACGACTGCCGAGACACTTTGAGCGATGGCGGCGGCGGCGGCAGGAACCGCGGCGGTCACGGCTGCCGCGATGGCCGCGGCGGCGGCGGGTGCAGCCTGGGTGGCGGCAGCCGCCACGCGGGCGGCGAATTCCGGCGTGTTATTGAAAACAGTGGCTGCGGCGGCGATGGCCGGAGCATTGTCGGGATTTTGGGCGGACATTTGCTCGACCGCTTTGACCAGGGCATCAGAGTCGCCTTGGGGACCAAAGGCGTTCCCGAGGTCGGAGGCAATGCTCTGGGCGCTGGCTTCGGATACGCCATTGGTGGCTGCGACCTTTTCGGCGGCGGTGATTTGGCTGGCCAAGTCTTGAGCCATGAGCGGGGCGATGCTGCAGGTCAGGGCGGCAGCGATGAGGAATAAGGAACGTTGGAGCAAGAGGGATTTCATGGTTTGAAGGGTTACCTCTGAATTAAAAGCGGTTTTTCCACCCTGACAAGAGGTTTCCTTCGCGGCGGATTGGTGGACAGAGAAATCCGATGAAGATTGAGCACAGCCTTGATGTGGCCCTAACATGCCCTTTCGTGGCCAACCAGTTGCTTACATGGTGTTCGGCGGCTCTTTTGACCGCCGGGTTGGTGGCCTCCCAGCTGCTGCTGGGTGGCTGGTTTTACCCGGTTCTGGCGGCGCCCGGTTTCCTCTTGGTTGGGCTGGCTGCGGTGGTGGCTGGCGCAGCTTTTTGGAAGACCCGCGATGCGCCTGGCGCCTGGTGCGTGGGAGCCACATTGCTTTTTGTCGGATATCTTTTTTGGCGTCAGGCCACGAGTCCGGACGCCTACGCCGCGCGCGAGGATGCGTGGCTTCTGCTTGGTGCCCTGGCGGTCTATCTCACCGTGGCATGGCAATTGCGGGGGGAGGGTCCGCGGTGGCTTGTGCTGACGGTTGTTTTCCTCATGCTCGTGGTGCAGGTCGGTATTGTCCTCGTGCAGTTCGCGGCGGACGCGGCCTTCCATCCGTTGGCTGACCTCGCACTCAGGTTGTTGCTGCCACATGGTGATGAAGGCATGGTCAACCGGGGTTTTGTCTCCGGAACCCTGGCCGGTCGGGGCGCGCTCTCGGCCGTGCTGCAAGTCACCACGTTTCTCGCCCTTGGTATGTTGGTCTGGGGGCGCGGTGGTCCGGTGGTGAAGATGCTTCTCCTCTGGGTGACGGCGGCCGGATTCGCCGCTTTGGTTATTTCGCTTTCGCGGGCCGCTTACCTCGGGGCGACGTTCGGTCTGGTCGTTTTCGCGCTGGTCAGTTTGTTCATTCTGAACCGTGGGGCTACGGTGAGCCGGTTCCGGATCATGGCGGCGGCGGTTGTTCTCATCGTTTTGCCATTGCTGGCCGCTCTCTCCGTCGGGGCGGAAAGCTTGCTCGTCCGCTTCCGTCTCGAGGAGATCGGCGGCGATGCTTATCGCGAAGGTCTTTGGTTCACGACGGTTCGTTCCATGCTGCCGCTGGACCCGTGGTTCGGGGTGGGGGCGAACATGTTCGACCAGATGTCGCTGCGCTACCGGGGGGGAGCCTTCGACGTGCCGCCGATCCATGCGCACAACGATTGGCTGCAATTGCTCGCCGAATATGGATGGATCGGCCTTGCTCTCGGGACCGTCATGTTTGTGGTCCATTTCGCCGCCGGATGGCGCAACGCCCTGCGATTGGCTCGCGAGGCGGCACCGACTGGCTGGTTTCCGCAGAGCATGGAACTCGGTCTGCTCAGCGGAGCCCTCGCGGCTTGGGTGGCGCAGGCCGTGCATTCATTTTTCGATTACCGCATGCACATTGCGCCCGTGGCCATGTTGCTGGCGCTCTGCGCCGGATGGCTGGCCGGAGCGCGCCTGTCGCAAGCGGCTGCAACGCCAGCGTGGTGGCTGCGATTGTTGGGACTGATGCCGGCTATCCCCGGCGTGGTCCTGGTGTGGTGGGTGGTGCGCGATGCGCCGGCGGAATTTCGCGCGCTCCAGGCGGAGAATGCGCTCCTTCGCGGGGCGGATGCCGTGTTCAATGCCGAATTGGCGGCCGGCTTGGCTCTGGATCCGGACAACCCGCGCCTCCTTGCCATGGCCGCGGCCTCTGCAGGGCGCCAACGTGGAGCAACCTTGGAGCACGTGGCCGGTGGGCCTTGGGCCGAGGAGTGCGCCGGGCATTGGAGAAGATTCCTTGTGCAGCGGCCTTTTTCCGCCTTGGGCCACCGCGAGTATGGACTGGCTCAAACGCACCGAGGATTGTTCGCCGAAGCCCTGCCCTCCCATTTGCGGGGTATCGCGCTCGATCCCGACTACGCGACGGGCTACGAATATCTGGGCTATTATTTTCTCCGGCGGGAGCGCTATGACGAAGCGCTGCGTCTGTTCCGGATGGCGAGGAGGTTTCCCGGGGCAATGGTCACCCCGCAGGAGATAACTGCTTTGGAGGAGTTCGTCCGCGGCTCAAGTCCGTAGCTCGACCCCAGGCAGGGCCAAAGCGGTCCCTGCAGCGTGTGCGCTGGCCCAGGCCCACTGGAAATTGTAGCCGCCGAGCCAGCCAGTGACGTCGACCACCTCGCCGATGAAAAAAAGGCCCGGCACGGAGCGGGCTTCCATGGTTTTGGAAGAAAGTTCGCGTGTGTCCACTCCCCCGAGGGTGACTTCCGCTTTGGGATAGCCTTCGGTTCCGGAGAATTCGACCGGCCAATTGTGGATAAGGCCCTGCACGCGGGCCCGCTCCGCGGCCGTCCACTGGGCCACCGGCTTGGCCGGTGCATGACGCTCGCACCAAGCCTCGGCAAATCGCTTGGGCCAGACGGCCGACAATTGGGCGACTGCCGTGCCACGGCCCGGGGAAGGAAGGTCACCGCCGGCCGGCAGGAGATCGAAGGCGAGGCTTTCGCCCTCGCGCCAGTAGTTCGAGATTTGCAAGACAGCGGGTCCGCTCAGTCCTCGATGGGTCACGAGCATCGCTTCCTCGAACAGTGCTTTCTTGTGCTGCACCCGGACGGGCAGGGCGACGCCGCTGAGCGGGCCGAGTTCGTGCTTGTCGGCTTCCCCGAAGGTGAGGGGCACGAGTCCGGGGCGAATCTCGGTGAGTTTCAGGCCGAACTGTTTCGCGATACGGTAGCCGAGGTCGCTTGCGCCGAGTTTGGGAAAGGAAAGACCTCCGGTGGCGACGACCAGCGCATCGCAGGTCAAGGTGGTGGTGTCGGTGCGTATCTGGAAGCGGTCGGGTTTGTGCACCTCAATGACGCGGGCCCCGCAGCGGATTTCCGCCCCGGCCCGCGCACACTCCTCGAGCAGGAGCGCAATGATTTCGCGCGAGCTTGTGTTGCAAAAAAGTTGCCCGAGCTTCTTCTCATGCCAGCGAATGCCGTGGCATTCAACCAGGGCGAGAAAATCGGCTGGGGAGTAACGGGCCAGAGCGGAGCGGCAGAATTCCGGGTTGGAGGAGAGATAGTTGTCCGGGCCGGCCCGCAGATTGGTGAAATTGCAGCGCCCGCCGCCGGAGATGGCGATTTTTTTGCCGGGCCGGTCGCTGTGTTCGAGGACGAGGACACGGCGTCCGTTTTGCGCGGCGGTCAGGGCGCAAAACAACCCCGCGGCTCCGGCGCCGAGGACGATGACATCAGGCGACTCCATCATGCCTTGATCTTGCGCAAGGCGCGGGGGACTGACGATGTCTTTGATGCTGCTTGGTCGGCGGGGCGGCTTGTGCTAGGAAGTCCGGTCAACCATGCCAAAAAAAGTCGCCAAGAATAAACCGCAGCCGACGCGCAGCGAGTGGGCTGCCGTCCGGGGTTCGCAAATCCACGGACGCGGGATGTTCGCCAAGAAGACCATTCCCAAGGGAACGCGGGTCATCGAATACACCGGCGAGCGGATCACCAAGGCCGAGGGGTGGCGCCGGGAGTTGGCGCGGCAGGAGAGGGCTGAGCGCGGGGCGGACGGCTGCATCTACATTTTCGAGCTGAACACCAAGGTCGATATCGATGGCAGTGTGCGGTGGAACACCGCGCGCTACATCAACCATTCGTGCGAACCCAACTGCGAGTCGCAGGTCGTGCGCGGTCGTGTCTGGGTGGTGGCCATCCGCGAAATCCAGCCGGGCGATGAGTTGAGTTACGACTACTATTACGATTATGAGCACTACCATGAACATCCTTGCCGTTGCGGCGCGAAGAACTGCGCCGGCTACATCGTGAAGGCGCCCCTGCGCTGGCGCGTGCGCCAGGCCGCCCGGAAGGGCAGAAAAAAGAGCACGGGCAAGGCGGGCTAGTCTTGGGCGGCCAGCGCGGCGCCGACCGCCTCCTCGAGGCGTCCGCGCGGCGAGGCATCCACCAGCTTTCCCTCGCGGTCGAGTAGCCACATGGTTGGCACGGACTGGATGCCGAAGCGCTTGGCCAATTCGTTTTCCCAGCCTTTGCCGTCGAAAAATTGCGGCCAAGTCATTTTGTTCTCCGCGGTGAATTGATCAAAAGCGGCTTTGTTTTCGTCGAGGGAAATGCCGACAATTTCAAAGCCCTGCTCGCGGAATTTGTCATAGACGGCGACCAATTCGGGAACTTCCTCGACACATGGCGGACACCACGTGGCCCAGAAATCGAGGAGCACGACCTTGCCGCGCAGGTCGGTGAGGTCGAAGTTTGATCCGTCGGCGGCGGTGAAGGTCAGATCCACAGGTGTGTCCCGCATGGCCATCATATCGAGAGCAGCTTTGGCCGCGCCGGACAATTCGGGATCATCGTCCTTGGTCAGGTCGGTGAAGATGGCCCGTGCCCGGTCGGGTTCGTAAATTTCGAGTGCCTGGGCTTTGGTCATGCGCAGGACGGGCAGGCGGGCGTCTGCGGGATGGGTCTCGATGAATTTTTCAATCGCCTGGGAAAGTGCTCGGGCTGATTGTTCGGAGCGTTTGCGGTCGAAGTCCATGGAGGCGAGTTGCAGAAGGACCAGACCGGCATCGGCCCGCACGTTCTCCGGGGCGTCTTGGTCATCGGCGATCGACTCCAGTTCCGCCGACTGTCCGGTCATATCCGGCTCGCGTTCCTGGACCATGGCGAGCGAATTGACGATTTGCATGACGGCCATCCGCGCTTCCCAGCGGTTCGGACTTTGCGGGTAATCCTGGAGGAACTGTTTGAAGTGCCCGAGTTGCTCGCCGAGTCGTGCCGCGAGCATTTTGCGTCCTGCTTCCTGGTCTTCTTCGGGCAGGCTTTCCGTGAGTCGGGCTGCTTCGTTTTGCAGGCTTTCCCACGCGGTGTTTTCGTCGGCCGGAGCCGGGAGGCCGGAGGCGACGAGAAGCAGGACGGAACCAAGGAGATTTTTCATGCTTTCGGATTCTCCAGCGGCTGGTGGCCGGTGGCAAGCCGGGGACCGGCTCGAAAGCGGGTCAGCGCGGCAAAGACCGTAGCGACCGGCAGGCCGGGGAGGTTTCCGTCCGGCGCACGCAAAACGCGGACCTGCTCGTGGGGCGGTGCCCAGACGCCGGGATCGGTCGGCCCGAAGAGGAGTAGGCTGGGCACGCCTGCTGCGGCTGCGAGGTGGCTGACCCCCGTGTCGTGGCCGAGGTAGAGCTGGGTTCCGGCTAGCCGTGTGGCCAATTCGGGCAGCGGGAGGTTCTCCCAAAAGGCAACCCGCGCCTTGTCCAACCCGCGCAGTGCGCCCACCGCCGCAGTGTCGGCTTCGCCCCCGATGATGGCCAGATGCACCTCGGGATTGGCGGCAAGGAGCTGTCCGGCCAACTGCCGCCACTTCTCTACCGGCCAGTTTTTCGCCGCGCTACCGGACCCGGGGTGCAAGGCGATGGTCGGTGCCCCGTGTGTTGCCGGGGTGAGGGCGAGCCGGGTGGCCCGCCCGGCCAGAGGAAGGCCAAGTGCGGTGAGCGGCGCGGCGAGTTGATCGATGGCGTGTGACGATTCCCCCGGACGATGCGGACCGGTGATGATGCGGGCTGCCCCGGCATTTTGCAGATTCTCGGCGAAGACGCCGTCGGGATCGTAGAGGTAGCTGAGGATGAGGTCGAACGATCCGAAAAATCCGCGCAGGCCCGGGTCGAGTACCGTGCCCCGGGTAAAGAAGCCGGCCAGCGGCCCGTATTCGATCGAGCGGACGTCATCGATCAGGCCTGAAGTTTTCCCGAGGGTGGCGATCCCCGGGTAAGCGAGCACCTCGAGCCGCGAACTGGGGGCGGCCTCGCGCAGGGCGTTGAGTACCGGCAGGGTGAGGAGAAAGTCCCCGAGGGCGCCGCCGCGGATGACGAGCGCGCGTTGAAACAGGGCCGCGGCCACCGGTTGAACTCAGTATCCGCGCATGGCGGACATTTGACCGCCGAGCACACCGCCGCCTTCCCACTTGGCTGGACGGTTCCACGGGATGGTGCTTACACCCGGGCGAGAGGTCGCGCTGTCTTCGGTGCCGGCGCATCCGGGAAGACTCGCGACGAGGCACGCGGCGAGGAGGGCAGCCAGAAGCGGGCGTTTCATGAAGGACGCAGTCAGTCGCGCAATGCCTGATAAATGACGCGGTCGCCGGGCATGACCGAGAGGCCGCGCGGGACGGTGCGGACCAGGATATCAGCGATGGAGGTTGAGGGCTCGACGGAAGTGACGCGGATTTTACCGAGGAATTGTCCGTCGCGTTGCACGAGCATTTCCGCGTTGGGGACCACCCCTTGACGGTCGCCGAGGCTGAGAACGACAAAGTTCCAAGCTTGGTTCACGGCAAGAATTGTTCCCGAAAGGCCTTGGCGCATCTGCACTTTTTGCCGTCCGTCCTCCTTGCGGCGTAGTTCGGATATTTGCGTGCTGAGGCTGGTATTCTGATCCTGCAGTTGCTGGTTGACCGTTATTAGCTCCGTCATGCGTGCTTCTGTCTCGGCGCTTTCGACGGCGAGCGGCGCGCCGCCCGGGGTGGTCGGCGTCTGCTCCAACTCGGCTATCCGCGTCTCCAACTCCCCGATTTTGGCGTCCTTGGCTTGACCGTCTGATTCCAGGTCCTTGGCTTGCTGTTGCGCGGCGGCGAGGTCTTCCTTGGCTTTGTCCCGTTCCCCGCGGGCTTCGCCCAGCTCCGCAGACACTTTCTCTTTGTCGCCCCCAAGCTGACTGACTTCTTTTTTTTGTTCCTCAAGTTCCCCTTTGGCCGCTTCGAGTTGCTGGTTGGCCAAAGTCAGTTGGCCTTGGACGCCGTCCACCTCACTGCGCGCATCAAGTAGATTACCTCGGTTGAGAAAGCCAAGGACGGCGGCACCCAGCGAAACAAGGATGCAGGAAATAAGGAGAATTTTGGTCATGGGAACAGCGGAGGGGGCCAGTGAGGAGCGTATGTCTATAGGACCCGCTGCCGACCAAAACAAGCTGTTTGTCCAAGGGTCTTTTTTTGTTTGGCGCCTCGGCGCGCGATGAGAGTTGTCTCCGCGCGGGGCGCCATTAGATTGAGGTGGCACCGGGGGCCGTGGAGGTCCGACTGACGAACCCCGCCAGGGCAGGAATGCAGCAACGGCAGTTTGCTCGGTTCTGCCGCGGTCCTCCGGTGTCCTTTGCTTGTGGCCGGCTTATAGGCTTGCTTGCCGGGGGTATTTCCGTTGCCTTGCCCTTCGTAAATGACTGGCCGCCGCGAATTTCCTGCCTTTGGCAAAATTCTCGCCTACCTGGTCGTTGTCTTCCTTGCCGGATGCCTTGTGGCGCCCCCGATTTATTGGGCCGGGCAGGCTCTCGGGGCAGCCGGGGTCACCGATTGGTTGGCCAAGTTCCCTTTTCATCGCGTTCTTTCCCGCTGCCTCCAAGTCAGCGCCCTGATCCTCCTTGTCCCGGCCTTGCGCTGGATCGGCCTGCGGCGGCCGTCGGATCTGCGTCTGAGCCGGAACCCGAGGTCGCTCGCCGATCTGGCGGCGGGGCTTGCGCTTTCCGTCGCCCTTGTCGCGGTCGTGGCCTTGCTCTGCTTGCTCACCGGCTGGTCCGAAGCACGTCCGGGAGCTCTTTGGTCCGGGCTCCTGCGCATCGTGCCAACCGCTGCGGCGGTTTCCGTGGTGGAGGAAGTCGTTTTCCGCGGGGTCGTGCTCGGGATCTGTCTTTGGTCCCTGCCGCGCGCGGCGGCTATTGCTTGGACCACGGTCCTTTTCGTGGTTGTCCACTTCATCAAGCCGGCCAAGACCGCCATTGCAGCGGATGCGGTGCATTGGTGGACCGGTTTCGCCGAGGTCCTCCGTTTTGCCGAAGGGTTGCCGGCCCCCGGGATTTTATTTTTCGGGGCGGCCAGTCTTTTTGCGGCCGGCTGGATTCTGGGGTCGGTTGCGGTGGCGACCCGTTCGCTCTGGCTGCCCATCGGGCTGCATGCCGGTTGGGTCTTCGCGCAGCAAACCTCGAATCTTTTTCTGCAATCCACCGCGACCGGCCCTTCCGGGTGGTTGCCATGGGTCGGACCGAATCTCGTGAGCGGGGCGGTCCCCACCGGCCTCGTGCCGCTGGTTGCCTTGCTGGTCACCGGGCTGCTGGTCAAATTCTACCTTCGTCATGTCTTCCGCCCGGTGGCTTCGTGTTTGGACTGAGGCGGCCGCCGGGCTGCTTTATCCGCCGCACTGCGCCGGTTGCGGCAAGGCGGTGGGTCCGCGCGACGCAGGGCTCTGTCGTGGCTGCCGGCGGGCCCGACAACGGTTGGGCGGCTCGCGGTGCAAGGTTTGCGGCCAACCTTACAGCGGTGCGATCACGGCGAGCTTCCGGTGCATGAACTGCGGCGACCGCGAGTTGTCTTTTGACTTTGCCACCGCCGCCTACCGCAGCCGCGGGGTGGTCCGCGACCTCATCCACCAGTTCAAATACAACCACCGCACGCACCTCCGGCATTTGCTGGCCCGGATGCTGAGTGAGGGCTTCCGCGACCCGCGTCTGCAGGGGCAGCGCCCGTCCGCCCTTGTGCCCGTCCCGCTCCATCCGGCGCGGCAGCGGGAGCGGGAGTTCAACCAAGCCGAAGTGCTGGCCTCGCTGGCCGGGGCGCGTCTCGGTGTGCCGGTCGACGATTGCTTGGAACGCACCCGATACACGCTGACCCAAACCCATTTTCACCGCGACGAGAGATTCGAAAACCTTGAAGGTGCTTTTGCCCTGCGGCGCGGCGCCGAGGTGACCGGACGCGACCTTGTTTTGGTCGACGACGTCCTGACCACCGGTTCGACGGCCGACGCTTGCGCGAGGGTCCTGCGTGAAGCGGGGGCTTCCTCGGTGGTTGTCATCACGGTCGCCCGCGGATAGGAAGAAGCCATGGGAATTTTCCAAAAACCGGCCCTCAAGCTCCGGTCGAAAATCAAGAGCAACGTCCCCGAAGGCCTGTGGACCAAGTGCCCGTCTTGCGGCGAGGTCATCACCCAGACCGAGCTGCAGCAGAATCTCCAAGTCTGCCCCCGTTGCCAGCATCACATGACGCTCGGGGCGCGCGAGCGGATTGAGAGTCTGGCCGACGAGGGCTCGTTCAAGGAACACGATGCCGGGATGCTTTCGGTCGACTCGCTCAAGTTCCGCGGTGTCGCCACCTACGAGGACCGCCTCGAGACCTACCGCAAAAAAACCGGACTCAAGGACGCCGTCATCACCGGAGACGCCAAGATCGGGGGGCGCCCGGTTGGTATCGCCGTGATGGATTTCAATTTCATCGCCGCCACCATGGGCTCGGTGGTGGGCGAGAAGATCACCCGGACGATCGAGCGGGCGACGAAAAACCAGTGGCCCGTCATCATCATTTCCGCCTCCGGCGGCGCGCGGATGTATGAGGGAATGCTCAGCCTGATGCAAATGGCGAAAACCAGCGGAGCGCTGGCGCGTCACGCCGCGGCCAAGTTGCCTTATATCTCCGTCCTGACCAATCCCACCACGGCCGGCGTCATGGCCAGTTACGCCTCGCTCGGGGACATCATCATGGCCGAGCCGAAATGCATGATCGGCTTCGCCGGTCCGCGGGTCATTCGCGAAACCACGCACCAGGAATTGCCCAAGGGTTTCCAGACGGCCGAGTTCCTGCAGGACCATGGACTGGTCGACATGATTGTCGCGCGGCACCGTCTGCGCGAAACGCTCTCGCAACTGCTCGATTTCTTCGGTCGCAAGCAGTGAACTACCGCGACACGCTCGCGTGGCTTTTCGGGACGCAAACCTTCGGCATCAAGCTGGGGTTGGAAAACACGCGGCGTTTGCTCGCCGCCTGCGGTCAGCCGCAGGAGAAATTGCGGTTTCTCCACGTTGCCGGTACGAACGGCAAAGGCAGCGCCTGTACCATGATGGACTCTATCCTGCGCACGGCCGGCTACCGCACCGCACTTTATACGTCCCCGCACCTGGTCGACTTCCACGAACGCCTCCGGGTCGACGGGCAGATGATCCCGGAATCCTCCGTAGCGGAAGGTCTCACTCTGCTCCGCGATGCATCGGAGGGTTGGGAGCAAGCCCCGACTTTTTTCGAATTGGCCACCGTCCTCGCCGCGTGGTGGTTCGCCCGCGAGGAGGCGGAGTTTGTCGTGTGGGAAACCGGCATGGGCGGGCGTCTCGATGCGACCAACGCGGTGACGCCGCTGGTCTCGGTCATCATGCCGGTGGGACTCGATCACCAAGCGTGGTTGGGTGAGACGATCGCCCTCATCGCCGCGGAAAAAGCTGGCATCATCAAACCTGGTGTCCCGGTGGTATCCGCGCCGCAAGCCGGCGAGGTCCGTGCCGTGTTGGAAGCCAAGGCCGTGGAGGTTGGGGCGCAGGTCGGGTTCGTCAGTGCCCCATGGGAGGCCGGACCCGTCGGTCTGGCCGGTGCGCACCAAAGATGGAATGCCGCGGTAGCGATCGCCGCCCTGCGGGCGGCCGGCGTGGAGGTCGGGGAAGAAGCTATCCGTTCGGGCCTGGCCACGGTGAAGTGGCCCGGACGTTTCCAGCGCGCCGGTGCGGCTTTGGTCGTCGATGGGGCGCACAACCCTTCGGCGACCGCGGTGCTGGTGGCCACGTGGCGGGAAGTTTTCGGCAACGTCAAGGCACGTTTGGTCTTCGGCGTCTTGAGCGACAAGAACGCCTCCGCGTTGTTGCACGTGCTGCGCGCCATCGCCGATGAAGTCTGGTTGGTGCCGGTTGCCGGCGCGCGCGGTGCGTCGGTCGATGAATTACGTCCGGCCGCGGAAGCGGCGGGGTTCACGGCCGTGCATACCTCGACGATTGAGGAGGTCTTGGCCGGGGAGCCGTCG